>JGI24694J35173_10001378_pt1 | contig 22025 bp, 11 predicted proteins | sample TergutCo191P1_FD_35173 | JGI IMG/M metagenome (IMG submission 35173) | reverse complement strand
TGCTCATCAGTGCCGGTCAGAAACATGACATCATAACCTCTCATACGCTTATATCGGGCAAGAACATCTGCACCAACGGTACAGTAGGTGTGTCCGATATGGAGTTTATCAGATGGGTAGTAGATAGGTGTTGTGATGTAAAATGTTTCTTTAGCCATTGAAAAAAGAGTCCTTTCCGATTTTTCGCATTTGTGCTTTGCATCTATTATAACACAAAAGTGAAAAAAATCCAGTCTTTCGCAAATAAACCTTGACAGATGGGCTATATTTGCATAGAATTAGGAATAGTGAGTCAGTGTGGACAAGGAATTCCTTAACTATAAAATAAAAACAATCAAGCGGGAGGTCTGGGCTATGGCAGGAAAGAAAAATGAAGGTAAATTAAAGTCAATGCTCGAACGCAGGGGGTTGATCAGGAAAGTTGAAGATAACACAGGTAAAAGCCCGAGCGACACAATTACACGCTACAATCCTGACATAAATAATGATATAAGACCGATAATTGACATGCCGGACGATTCTTCGGCAGTTAAAGTCGCCCCAAGGCAGCCTGTCCCCGGAATGTCAACGCCCGTTTTCCCCGAAGAAGAAACAGTCGAGGAAGTCGCAATGCAAGCTGAATCTGCGACTCCCGAGTTCGCCGCAAGACGGTATGTTGCTGAAGAGCAGGAAGAAGAAAACTTCGCTGAGGAATCCCCGGCTCCTGAGCCACAACAATATACGCCGCCCCCCGCACCGCCAAGACCTGCACCGCCAAGACCCGCACCGCCGACAGAAAGCCTCAATCCTTTCAGAAACGAAAGGGAGAGCGTTCCCATGGAGAAACCCGGAACGGAACCCACACATACACCGCAGCGTCCGCACGTAGAAAACTACACAGATAGGTATCTCAGCATAAACGAACTATATGACGCACTCGCACTCAGACCAAGAAAAACGGATTCCGTATATCTCATCGAAGAATACCTAAAAACACTCCCGGACTCACTCCCGGACTCGTCGCGTCGCGAAATTGTAAATAAGATAATTACTGCATCCGGATTTGATTACGACCTGCTTATGGGTGACGGTGTTCTTCGTGTAAAAATGCTTAAAGAATATGCAGAGAGATTTGCAAGACACACAGATGACTACGTAGCTGCCCGTAATGCAGAGCTTGAAGCATTGGAACAACAGATTCAGCGCACAAGAAAGCTTATCGACAACCGCAAAGATTTGCATAAAAAGCAATTTTTCACAATAGAAGCCGAGGCTCAACGTTTAAAGGAAATCCTGACATTTATTTCAGGATAGAAAATCTTTGCAATTATGCATTTTATGTGATATCATAAGCACCCTTGACAGTGCTATTTTTTAACAAAGTGAGGTTACTTACATGAGAGGCTATGAACTTACGGGTCGCGGCAAGGTAATTGTTGTTGTATTGCTCGTGCTTATTGTGTTAGTTATCCCATCTGTACTTATATCTTTTAACGCTTTGGTAAGAGAGGCTCCACAGGACGATCCGACCGGTATCGCAGATGCTACACCGCAACCTTCAGACGATGCACCATACGGAATTATTCAAAGACCTCCGGATGGTGGTGGTCTTCACCCTGCCGTTCCTGATAACGAAAATATTGAGAGTGAGCACCTCGCAACCGATGGCACAGAAAACGCAGACGATATTGGCAATGCTACAGAAGAAGGAAACGGAGCTCCTAATCCATCCAATCCGTCGGACGCTTCCGACTCATCAGATTCTTCTGATTCATCCGACACATCGCAAGGCGACCCCTCCGAGCAAGGTCTCGTGGGATTAAATGTAGCAGCAGGAACAATGGCCTTTATATACTTCCCCGGCACACAAAATGCCCTTGACGCAGAGACCTCAGCAGCACTCGGAGAATTCCTTGCTTCCCCGAGAAACACCGAAAACGCAAGAATTATAGTTCAGTTTCCTCGACTTGCAGAGGGCGACAGGTTAAACATCGTAAATGCAATAATAAACGATTTGACAGAACGCGGCGTACCAAGACAAGACATAGTTTTCTTCACTGTAGACGAAGCTGCCGAGGGAGACAGTTTTGAAGTCAGCCTGTCATTTCGTCAGGCTCCAACAGGCGGAAAGTAAAAATATTCTTCTAACTTTTACTAAAAACGGGCAAAAGCCTTTCAAAATGCATACCACGTGATGCCTTCACAAGAACGGCATCACCTTTTTTTATCATATTCGGCAAACTCTCTAAAAGTTTTTCAAAATCCTCAAAATGCTCAGCTGAAGCACCACCCGAAGACTTATATCCCTCGCAGAAAAATGCAGCCTGCTCACCTTGGCACACAAGCAGTTCGATGCCACACTGTGCAGCAAAAACGCCGACATCATAGTGCATTTGCTTCGAGTGCTGACCCAGGCTGAGCATATCTCCCAAAACGGCAACACGTCTTCCGGATAAAGAAGATAGCGAAGTGAGAGCGGCTTTCACAGAGTTGGGATTGGCATTATAGCAGTCATCAACGAGAGTGATACCCTCATGGGTAGAAACCTTTGCCCTGCCGTCAACAGATGTGTAGGACGCAAAACCACGCCTCACCTCGTCTCCGGACAACCCCAAAATGTCCGCTACAGCGGTAGCGGCAGGCGCGAGAGCCGAAAGGTGACTGCCATACGCAGGAATAGTCACGTCAAATCGCCCCTTTGCGCTGACCATGTCAAGAGTAGTCGAGTCAACACCTTGTGTTTTAACGCTTTCCCCGCGATAGTCGTTGTGCTCCATAAGCCCAAAAGTATATGTCTTTTTACCCGTGTCAAACCCAAGTAAAAGCTCGTCGTCACCGTTCATAACTGCAATGCCGCCCGGTTTCATGTACGGAAAAGTCTCAGTCTTTGCCTTTAACACGCCTTGCAAGTCGCCAAGCATGTCAATATGAGCGTAACCGATTTTAGTCATTACAAAAATATCAGGGCGCGCCATGATAGCAAGCCTTGTCATATCGCCAAAATCACTTATTCCCATCTCAACAACAGCGACCTCGTGGCTTTCATTGAGAGCGAGTAATGTCAGAGGTACGCCAATGTCGTTGTTGAGGTTCATATCTGTTTTATGCACATTAAACTTCGCACCGAGAACAGCGGCAATAAGCTCCTTTGCCGAGGTCTTACCAACACTGCCCGTTATCCCGATAATAGGTATGTCAAATAAGCTCCTGTAGTACGCAGCGAGCACTCTCAGTGAGTCAAGCGTTGACTCGACCAGCACATACGGCCCTTTTGTCTCCGGTATCTCACGTTCTGCGAGGCAACAGGCGGCACCTCTGTTAAATGCATCACTCGCAAAGTCGTGCCCGTCTACTCTTGCGCCTTTTATGCAAATAAACAGGTTTCCCGGCTTGACATCACGATTGTCTCGCACCGCCCCTGCGACAGCAACGTCGCACTGCGCCTGTGTACCAATAAACCTACCGCCGGTAACCTCTGCAATCTTCCAAGGAGTCAGCAAACTCATACTCTCACCTCTCTATTTCAGGCATGTAAAAACAACGCCTCTTCAAAGTATTTTACACCAATCACGACCGTAGCGCAACAAAAAAGGAGTGATGTTACTTTGCCTCTGATGTTATTTTATCACTTCACAATAAAGCACCTTTGTGATAGAATCAAACCAATTACAAAGACTGGGATGTAAAATAACTTTTTTACGAGGTGCATATGGAAGTAAATCTGCCATTACATAGACTAGACAAGGAATCAGAAATTGAATCAGAAATTGTTGATTATAACCTGATAGGAACAAAAGAAGACAACTCTATTTTGTGGATGGGTAGCGATGCACTTGCTTCCGGTGACGATGACTTTTGGCTAAAAATCAAGACTGATAGCGAAATGAAAACAATTCAGGATATATCTTTTGGCGCAGGAGTAGGAACACCAAAGCATGAAATTTATGATACATTTCTGTCTGCTTTATTTAGTTCATATATTGACAAACAAATTGTTGAGGCTGACGGATTTGAACATACCGATGATACAAATGAAATTGATATTCCTATAGATAAAGACCCATATGATCCCAAGTTAATACGCGTTGATCCCAAGCAATTTTCAATTGAATATATATGTAAACTCATCTCCTCCAAAAAACTTGATTTGTCTCCGGATTTTCAAAGAGAATTCGTTTGGACTGAAATTTCAAGAAAGTCTCGGCTAATCGAATCTCTTATGCTGAGAATTCCTATCCCGACATTCTATCTTGCGCAGGATTATGATGGAACATATCAAGTTGTTGACGGAATCCAGCGTCTGACAGTAATTTATGAATTTATTAACAATGAGTTCAAACTGCGAAAACTCGAATACCTTAAAGAACTGGAGGGGTTATGGTTTCGAGATGAAAGCAAATTGCCAGAGTATAGTATACCTCCGATGTATTCCGGGAGAATAGAGGAAACACAACTGCATTTCAACATAATAGATGCATCAACTCCGGATCAGGTTAAGTACGATATATTTCGCAGGCTAAATACCGGAGGCAAAGCACTAAATGCACAGGAAATCAGAAACTGTTTGTCTAGTTCAAAAACACGAGCTCTGTTGAGCGATTTAGTAACACTGGAGTCATTTCTTCAAGCAACAAGAAGGAGTGTTAGTCGAACACGCATGGCAGACAAGGAACTCGCACTCAGGTTCGTTGGCTTTTATTTAATGGATAGAGGTGAACTGGAAATAGAATATAAAGGCAATATGAGTGAGTTCCTCGACAGCACTATTGAGCATCTTAACAAAAATACCACACCGAGCAGTGACGAAATAGTTAAAGCCTTTGACATGGCTATGAAAAATGCATTTATACTTTTTGGCGATAAAACTTTCAGAAAGTCGGTTCTGATTAACAAGGCATTATTTCTTTCGCTGTCGCGACATCTGTATAAATTTAATAACGACGAACTTGTGAGCAATAAATCATTACCGGACAGAGCAACGAAAATACTGGGAGATAAACTTAAAAATGATTTAGAATTTGAGGAATCTATTACATATGGGACAAATGATACAATTAAAATTGAGAAAGCATATAAGTCCGTAGGTGAGATGTTGGAGGTATTATTTGATGATAGATGAAATTAAGATTAAAAATTTCAAATGTTTTTTGACTTCTACCAATGTGCCGCTGTCGAAAATCACAGTCTGCACAGGGATGAACTCTGTCGGAAAATCTACACTAATTCAAGCAATATTACTTATGTGGGAGAGTTATAATGGCTTCAAAAACAACGCAGATAAAAATGTTCCGATTAATGTATTAATAAATACATCTGCGCTAAAACTAGGGAGCACTACCCAGATAATGCCCGATAAACATATGATGTTATCTGCAAATGATATGTGTTTTCATTATGCAGCCGGAGAAGATAAGCTATCGTTAATTTTGGAAAACAGAGAAGATATGGTTCGTGGTAAATTATTTGACTCTATGCTTTACTACTTAAATGCAGAAAGAGTTGGCCCCAGAAGTTATCAGCAAATGCGTAGTCTTGGCAAGCTACATTGCGGGTATTATGGCGAATACACTTTTGATGTCATTCAAAAAAATCCGCTGCGCGAAATATCCGAAAAGCGACACTTTGCTCCAAAATCTGACTCAAAAACACAAAGCCTTGATAAACAGATTGACCTTTGGGTAAGCTATATAGTTAACGGAGTTGAGGTTAATTTTACATCAAACATTGATACGCAAACAGCGCAAATGCAAGTCCGTCAGCCGGCGCTGGACACTCCGAAAGGTTCTCCAAATAATTTCGGCTTTGGTATTTCCTATGTCTTGCCGATAATAACAACCGGGTTGATTGCAGAGAAAAAATCTATCGTTATCATAGAAAACCCCGAAGCACACCTGCATCCCGCCGGACAGTCAAGAATTGGCGAATTTTTGGCGCAAATCAGTTGCGACGATGTGCAGGTAATTATCGAAACTCACAGTGAACACGTTTTAAACGGAATCAGAAAATATGCTCTGAAAAATGAAATAAAACCGGAGGATGTGTGTATTAACTATTTTTCTGTTTGTGAAGATTCGCAAAATAATAAAAATAGCAGTGCGTCTATTGAGATTAACAGGCTGCCGTTGAATGAAAGAATGGATATTTTGAATTGGCCAAATGGATTTTTTGACCAAGAAGCCCTCGATTTAAAGGAATTGCGACTGCTCAGAGGTGCAACAAAATGAAGTCTACAGGTCTTTTTACTGAAAATTTACCAATAGCACTTGCAGCCGAATGCGACTTGGAAAAAACTATCAAGGATTTGCTCAATATGATTGATTATTCCGTGAAACAAGACACAACTTATAAAACTCATGATTCAATGTGGAGTAAAATAATTAAGGGCATTGATTTCGTTGACTGGCTTTATGGGAATCACGATATTGAGCACAAAGATATAAAGCGCGAACTACAGATTAGAGTAAGCAGGGCTGAAACCTTGCTTGGCGATATTGATTTCGTATCTTCTTCAAATCAACCGTGTGTTTTTATTGTGGGCATACCTTCTCCCGATTTTGTGTGGACAATAAGTGAATATTTAACATTTAAGCAAAATAGGTTGAAAAGTATCAAATCTAAATCAGTGTTTTCTGAAGAGTTGGGTGAGTGCTTCATGAATATCTTTTTTGACAAATCTGTTCCCGGCTCTATTAATACGCTGCAAACCCACTTTGATGATATTAGGGAAGAGATTGTTTCTCATCTTCAAAAGTTGGATGAGTTTTATGAAAGTTTTTGCTTATGCATCTCGAAGAACAATAGTTTTGAAGAGACATCTGAAGCATTTAAAAATTTTTCCGGAATAAACTGCTCCCCGCAGGCAGGCAGAGCTTCTGTGAAAGATCTGAAACGCAAATATATGAACACAAAAACTAAGGTCAGTGAAGAAATTACTTGCGAACTGCACACTAAATTTAACACACACAATAGAGATAGGTCAAAACAAGACAGAATATATTTTCACCCGGGCAAGCCTTTCATATGCGATGGTAAGATAATAGTTATTCACATAGGTGAGCATCTATAGCTTCAAGCTACACAAAACTTTACTACTAGGTAGCTGCACACACTCCAAAAATGCGTGATGTTATTTTATCACTTCACAAAAAGTTTACATAATTCAATAAGCAAAAGTAGCAGCACAAAATGTAGAAAAACAACCACTTTGGTCAATATTTGACCGCTGAGTGGTATGGTTTTCTACATTTTGTTGCGGTAAATGATGAAAAATCACCATAAAAGTGTGAATCAAATGTCTAACGACAAAAGCGTCCAAACCTGCTAGACTCTAAGAGCGAAGCGATGAAGAGCGTGTAAGCTTAGCGCAAAAATTTCTAGTCAAAACCCCGGAGGTATGGTAAAATGACAATTAAAGTAACAAACGATTTAATGTTCAAGAAGCTATTAGCCAGTGAAGAGCACAAGGACATCCTGCAAGGTTTCATAAAAGACTTCTGCGGTCTGGATGTAGAGTGCAGCGAGATTCAAATAGAAACCCCCTACAGCATAGACTTATACAAGAACTCAGCCGATAACGAAGAGAGTGAGCTACGGCGCACAGAACGCGACATTGCTATAGAACTCCGCAACCTGAATATTATTGTAGAGCTTCAAATGTACAAGGACGACTACTTCTTTGCTCGTACACTGCACTACATGTTCGAAAGGTTTACGAGCAATTATGGAGTTCCGGGCAAAATGACAGGATTCAGAGCGGGAAAGCCTGATAAATATTCAAGCCTGATGCCTGTGTACGCTGTCAATATAGTAGACGGCAAGCCGTTTCAAAGTGACAATGATGCTGTTCGCACATTTACGCTATATGACACGGAGCATAACGCAGGGTTGGACAAAGATTGGATAAGGCTGAGTTTCTTCGAACTTGGAAAAGCACGTATTAATAATCTAAACCAAAAGCACTGGCATGAGTTCTTCACAACCGGAAAGGCACCAAACGAAGCACCTGCGTACATAAAGAAAGCACAGGATGTAACTAACATAGTAAACATGAGCAAGGAGGAACGCGACATGTTGACTGCACAAGAAAGATACGAAGCCAAAAGAAACTCAGAGTACAACACAGCACTTAGAACCGGCATAGATCAAGGTTTGGCACAAGGGATAGAACGAGGCATAGAGCGAGGCATAGATGCGCTTGCGGAACTCATCACACAAGGCGTTCCGCTTGATGAAGCTGTTGAAAGAGCAAAGAACTCCACCGCCATGGAGCAACCGTCTGAAAGCACCGAGTGATTTAAATCGTTGTGATAAGCGATTGCGAAAGTCGCGGTAACAAGTCAGTTTGGCACTGATTTTCCTCTGGTTTTTTGCTACAGCCCCGTTGTCCTATGAGCGCATTTACATAATTTGCTATACATACCCCTCAAAGTTCATATCAAGTTCATTGCTACCCCGAAAGTTGTAGCACACAAAGCCTGACAAGAATCCGAAATGTTCTTGTTAGGCTTTTACATTTGCAAAAATCACAATTTTCACCACTTTCCTCCATTTTCCTATAAAGTAACCGCCAAAACATGTCGATAAAGTAATTAAGACAAAATCTTAAAGATATTATCATCTGCAAAACCAAGACAAAGGGGGCGGTTAGATTGAGAATAAACAACAACATCACAGCACAAAACAGCCACCGCCAGCTTGGTCTTAGTCAAGGAAATCTCCATGTAAGTGTCGAAAGACTAAGCTCCGGAATGAGAATAAACCGCGCCGCAGATGATGCGGCGGGTCTTGCTATATCGGAGAAAATGCGCACACAAATAAGAGGGCTCGGACAAGCCTCAAGGAACATACAAGACGGAGTAAGCCTCTTGCAAGTCGGAGATGGCGCGCTCCAATTTATTCATGATAAAATGCAACGCATGCGTGAGCTCGCGGTGCAGGCAGCAAACGGCACAAATGCCGAATTGGATAGAGCTGCACTACAGCTTGAAATAGGCCAGCTCACATCAGAAATAAACGCCGCAATAGGCGAAACAAATTTTAACGGTCGCCAACTGTTCGACGGAAGTATCGGCTCAACCCGTGCTTTCGACTTCGGCGTTGATGCAACAGCATATGACCCCGGCTTTATCGAATCCGGACCCCCTGCTTTCCCGCCCGGCGGAGTAGACTTCTTCCCGTGGACTGCTCCTGCAGGCTTTGGCAACCTTTGGGCTCAACACCTAGGCTCACTGGCAGCCGGTCCGAATTTTCCCGTCGAAGGCTTGTTTGCTATTCAGATACGCACCCCTGCAAATGGCATATTTAACTTTGTACTTGATTTTGCAGCTGCCAACCCGGGGCCCGCACCGGGAGCAATGACCGGAACAGGATTTCAATCTGCTCTTCAAGGGCTAATAAATCAAGCCCCTGCACTGAGCGGAACTACAGTTAATCTCGATTTCGGCAATAATCAAATCCAAGTCAATTTCCCGATGCATCCCGATAATCCTGATGCATTTGATGGCGCTATGGGGCGAGTCGGTGAAACCCCTAGAGTGCATATAGGGATTGGCTTAGGAGGAGCTCTTGCCGGAGGACCGGACAGAGTGTCAATGACTCAGGGCGTTATGATTACTAACCATTCCGGCGGTCCCTCGGCAGTCCGCCAGCTACTAACTCCGGATGCTTCCGGTGCTATTCCTTTTAACGGTCCCGCCATAGCCCTTTTTGGTGCACCACCAACGGTGCAAACACCACAAGAAGCTGACATCGGGAACATCCTAAACCTGTCCATCAATATTAGCCCTACACCCAGATCCGTCAACCTCATACCGGGTCATTTCCCCGACATAAACAGTTTTGTCGCAGCACAAGCTCCGGCATTTGCCGCCGCAGGCTTTGATGTGAGCATTGAAAACGGACAACTGATGCTCAGTACACATGACACAGGTGACCATATCACTTTTGGTGATCCCGTTGCTTTTTCTACCCCACCATCCGTTGACTTGGCAGACTTTCTTGGTTTGAATAATGCTGTTGCTACTCCTTCACTGCCTTCAGAGGCTGACGGTCTTTGGATTCAGTCCGGCGCAAACGCAGGCGATGGTGTATGGCTCGACATTCCGCGTCTCTGTGCCCGCTCATTAGGTATTGCAATATGGCCGCTTGATTTTACCAGAGACCCTACTCCCGTTTTTCCAAACGAAAACATGACAGTTAATAACTTCGTACCGACACCAAACGTTGAACCTGTAGAGCGTCCCCCTGCTCCGTGGTTTCACAGCTTGTCTGTCATGTCAACCGAAGATGCTTCCTTTGCAATAGACGCACTGGACAACGCAATTAACATCATATCAATGGAGAGAGCTCAACTGGGCGCACAATACAACCGCCTTGAATATTCAAGAGCAAATGTTGATAATACAGGCGAAAATCTGCAAGCCGCCGAGTCACGTATCCGCGACACAGACATGGCTTTTGAAATGACAACTTTTGTACGCAACCAAATACTCACCCAATCAGGCACAGCAATGCTCGCACAAGCAAATGCTTTGCCACAAAGCATGTTGCAGCTTCTGGGGTAAGAGTTTTCACGAAAATACGCATGAAGAAACGACCGAATTTTTGGCGTTTCTTTTTTTGCTTTTTGTATCTCCTCAGCGAAATTTGCTGAGCATTTTTCAAAAGTTAGTTTGGCATAAAACTTGGCACAAAGTTAGTTGCAAAATTTAGCACAAAATAGGCACAAAATTACCGCAAACACTTGCGGATTTCTTTATTGTAATGTATAATTAAAAATTCTCCCCATAATTTTATTGCTCAATTATTTGTAGAAATTAAACCTTTTGTTGAGTTATTCCGATAATATTATATATGCTGTGCGCATAAACAAAATCAGCATTTTGAAACGACGGACAAGGAAGGAGGTAGCTATAGTGTATAGACTGACTAACAGGGCAATAGCTATGCTTCTTTCTGTCTTTATGCTCTTTAGCATTGGCGCACAATCTGCCGAACCTCTTCTCCCTCAAATTGAGACGATTTACCAAGGGGTCAACGAGCTATATGAGACGTATAACGGGAATGACCCATACGAAAATGCCTATGAGCAAAAACGAGAAGTTGAAACTCCCGAGCCGTGCGAAATTTGCGAATTTGACAACGAGCACAATCATGGGTATGGGTATGGGTATGGCTACAACGACGATTATGACTACGGCTACGATTTCGAATATGGAGATGAGTACAATTCTGACGAAAACGATTGCTGCGACGAGCATTATGATTGCGAGCAATATTGTGCTTGTTATGAATACTGTGAATGCGCTGAAGATTGCGGCTGTCTATATATTGAAGCTACTGCCATGGTTATGCCATTGAGCGGTCACAATGTGACCATAGTCACCCCAGGTGGAGTTAGAGAGTTCTTTCGTGATGGAAATCCGGACTATGAAATGATGGGTACACCTAGTGGCTTTATTAATCCCGTACCCGGTGGACCGACTACTATCACAGCACTTTTGAGCTCTGGATTCCGTGTTACTCGTTGGGATATTAGACTTAGTTCCACAAATGAACTACTCGAAACAAGGCATGACCCTCACACCCTTGAATTTAACGTAACTGAAGATATTACCATCGAGGTAACCGTAGATATTGAAAGTTGGCTTGTGACTTTTGATAATACAATAATAAGCGCACATCTCGGAACCCCTGACGAACCCGGTGCTTCCGTTACAAGCCCCGCTAATATTGGTCCGGGATTTAATATAACCTTCCTCCTACGCCACGCCCCTCCTGCGAATACAACGCCGCTCTGGATTGTTACGGATACAACTACAAACTCGCCAATTATTACACGTCTTGATTCCACATCTTTATATTTTCCTTTAAACAATGACATAAATGTCACTGTGAACTTTTTGTACGCCCGTGATGTAAACATCAACTTTACGGGTTCCGGAAACATATCTGCCGAAGCGACTCATGATGCCTTTGGGGATATTCCGCAGACCATCACGCCACCCGGCGGCAGCGCTCTGCAAGGCTCAGAAGTAGTGTTCACAGCAATTGCAGACTCCGGGCATTTCATCTCCGGATGGACAGTTGATAATGAGCCTGTTAATCCCAACCCACCGGGATCACACACCTTGCAAACTCTCACCATAGATTCTCTCGAATATGACGTTGTCGTGAGAGTAAATTTCGCACCGATTAACGTGAATATCTCACCAAATACAATCGCTATTGAAAATACTGCTTTGTCTCAATCTGTTGGCGTAGACCTCACAGTTCCAGACCCCAACGTTCCCGGCAATATCGCACTGAACCTTGCAGATATGCAGGGATTTCATGTGACCGGCTCCGGGACTGCTTCCCTGCGTGTTTATCAGGAAGCGGAAGACGGACCACCTCACAATTTACTCCTTACTGCAGCGTACAATTCATTAAACAACACAATAGATATTACAGGCTCTAGAAATCAAATTTTATCCGATATCGTTAGCTCTTTTCCTATTCAAGTTCAACTTACAACTGCTTATGGAACAGCATCTGCAACCCTTACTGTAGACGTAGACCTCACACCACTCCCGCGTATTCTTTCTATTTCCCCGACACCGCAAACGGTAACGGCGTTCACAAATATAACTCCCGATGGTTTGGTTAACGCAGATGCCACATTTGATGTTACAGGTCTCAGCCTTAATGAGGTGGCAGCAGATTTTATAAGCTCCATCGTGTCCGGCAACGTACCCTCTTGGATAACCCCAAACCCACCAATCATTGTTACTCCCGTCCAGATTAGCCCGGACGGTCGAAGTGCAACCATTGTTCTTCGCATGACGATATCACCAAACACTACAGCCGCCACTCGTACCCACAACCTTACGATTGATGCAAATGTGCCCGATGCACTACCCGTGCGAGGTACACTTGCTATCTCGCAAGCTACTCCAATAGTGCTCATCCCATATGAATTAAACATCACCAACTATTCCCCTAGTGGGTTCACTGTTGTTGACGGATTTGATATAGGTAATTTGACACTTTCGGGTACTAATCAATTACCGACAGGAGTAACCTATGCCATCGACCAAGACAACAACGAAATAACCATTTCAGCAGACCGCAATTTAATTACCGAGGCAGTTAACACTACAGTTACCTTAACGGTGGCGTGTAGTAATGGTGGCAACGCTTCTCTTACAGTAAATATAAACGTAACACCATCGGCACCAACAATCTCCCCGGATCGGCTGGAAATAAATAACGGAAATCTGGTAAGAACATTTACAGTCACACCCACCGGCGCTGCGCGAGGAAATGTAGCTCTTCGTGGCGTCCTCCCCGCTGCTATTGAATACACAGTTTCAACTTTTGGCACTCCGGTTGCAGGTGCTTACACTGTCACTTTGACAGGTGAACGTCCGGTATCCGGCGAACCACCCATACAAGAAAATAACATAGGCATATTTGTTAGTATTGCGGGAAGTGAGGAGGAATTATTAATACTTGATGTGAACCTCACGCCACCGCCGCGGATTGACTCACTCGAACCTCATGTGCTCACAACGGAAACATTCAGCAGTGTTGGCGTACACGGCACATCCCCCGGTACACTCGCCACAACCCCGGGATTTATTAATGCTGTATTCGTTGTTACGGGTAATTATTTTAGTTCAGCAGAAAATCAGCAGGAAGTGCTTGGTTCAATAAACATTCAAAATATCCCCGGCTGGATTAGCGCAGAGGAAAGGTCGAGTTGGACACTTACTTATGTGTCTAACACCGAAGTTACTGTGACTATTCCTCTGAGAGTGGATCACAATAGAGATAATCCACCAAATTCCCGAGACGGAGGAGTCAGCCTTGCGACCAACCTCCCTACCCCCCCCCATCACACTCCGAACATTTATAATTTAGAAATTTTTCAATACGGCCCTATTACGCTTAACCCTAATGAAATCGATATAGGTAATGCCCCTTCGTACAGTATTACAGAGGCTATAAGTGTAGCGGGCTCATCCGGTGTGATAAATTACGACCAAATCTTTTTTACCCCGGATGGTGGCGTAGCCCAATCGCACGGAGATGTAATGCCTGGTTTCATAGAGTTAGACATAAGCGAATCAGATAACGAGATTATAGTTAAAGGTATTCGCCATGCGACAGATGATATAATTGGCGAATTGACAGTGCGGTTCATCCGCGATGAGTTAACTGCAATGCTCACAATAAACGTTAATCTAACAGCACTGGATGAACCCAATGTGACATGGCCGACTGAGCCTCCATTTAACGTAACATTCAGCGCAATATTCGGCGACACTCTCAGCCATTCCCGTTTGGCGATACCACCCGAGCAAGGCTTCGCCATATCTCCAAATGCCCCATATAATACTGTGCAGGGCACATTCTCATGGACAACACCTACCGAGGATGTCGGTAACGTTGCAAGTTCACCGAATTCTCGCAGCATGACATTTACACCGACAGGTGAGGATGCATATAATTATGCCGTAATGACGACGCTAATACCCATCACTGTAAACCCGGCGACACCGATTGTAACATGGCCTCTGGGGATAGCATCAACTGTTGGGGAATTTTTGGGAACTGTTACTACCACCGGCTCTACTGTCGCCGGCTCCGCTGAGTTTAATGGAGTAGATGTCCCCGGCACATTCGTATGGACTAATCCGCCAAATCCGGCTACCACTCTGGTCGGAAATAGGGGCGAACGTACCCACTCTATGACATTTAGACCGAACTCTCAAAACTTCAGGGATGATATATCCGCACCTGTAACAATAACTGTAGCCCCGAGACAAATAACTATTACAGGGGTGTCGGCAGTAAATAGATATTTTGATGGCACTACAACTGTAGCCCTGCAGGGGACGAACATTCAATTACAAGGTGTTTTGCCGGAACACAATGTAGGATTTACTCTCGGAACAGGAGTAATATCGAGTCCAAATGTAGCGAACGGGGTAGCTGTTACCACCAGTATCACTCTAACGGGCGACGATGCAGACAATTATGAATTGATACAACCCACAGTTACTGTAAATATCCTACTAGCACCGCCTCCGACCATTGTCTTCCCAACTGCCGGAGATATCACTTTCCGACAAACACTCGGCAATTCTGCTTTGAACGAGAACTCCGCCTCTACTGAGCATGGAACATTCGCTTGGCAGAACCCCGCATATGCGCCCAATGCATCCCCGCTTTTGCAACCCTTTCCTATGATTTTCACCCCGACCTACCCGGACGGTTTCAACTGGGCTGTTGCGCCGGGTTGGAATGCTAACACCGGAGGTCCCGGAGTAGGGGGAATTGTCCGCAATGTTGATATCAGGGTTAATCAAGCCGGAGGCTTGGTTGCGACACCCACAACTGTCATGGTTTTTGAGCAAATAACGGATGCGCAAACACTTAGTTTGGATAATATCTTGTTAAATTATACTGACCACGGTGCGCGTAACTTTAGGCTCGGCGCACTTACCGGTACGAACATTTTTGCAACAGTTCCGTCATTGAGTGGGTCGAGGGGTGAATCTTTAAACTTTACCGGAGCCGGATTAACAAGCGGAGAAGCCGCACAGGTGATATATATCGATACTCAAAATTTTACCACTATAACTGTAATCATAGCTTTCAGAGCAATCGACCGTATTCCTCTTTATATCACGGGAATAACCATAAATCCCAGGGTATTTGACGGAAACATGTCAGCGACTGTCAGCGGCACGGCAGTGATATACAATACGCAAGATATACTACCGGATTTTGAAAACATTGGGCTTACAGGCACACCTACTGCTACATTTACAAGGGCAACCGCAGGAGATGACATACCTGTCACTATTGCTGGATTATCTCTCACAGGTGCTGACAGTAACTTCTATAGACTGATTCTGACCGGATTCACAGGAAATATCACGCCGCGACCACTCAGAATAGTAGGCGTAACAGCACCTAATCATGTGTTTGACGGGAATACCGGTGTTAGTATCAACCAAACCGGCGGCAGTTTTGAGGGCGTCGGTGGCGCATCAGGGTTGATATCTGGCTTTGATGATGTTACATTCACTCTACCTACCACAGGCACGGTTGCAAACGCAAATGTAGCAAACGGGGTGGCTGTTACAATAGCAGGAGCTTCTATTTCCGGTGATGATGCAGCTAACTACTTTTTATTTGAACAGCCTGAAACTACGGTGAACATCACGCAAAGACCTATAACTTTCACTCAGGGAACTCTTGCAGTCACAAGAGAATATGACGGCACGACGAATCCGGGAACAGCAATCGGAAGTCCGGTGACAACCGATTCCATTTTTAACAACGATAGAGATAGTTCAGTAGTAGGTGTCACCGCAACACCGGGCAACTTTCCGAATTCGGATGTTGGAGAACATACCATCAACGTAACTTTGGGGCTGACAGGTTCGGGTATGAACAACTACCAGATTGCAAACCCCACGTTGGTAATTCACGATGCTAAAATCACACAAGCCACATCGGTAGTAAATTGGGCCTTGCTGGACTTGTTGGAGCTGACAGTGTCTCATGGCTATACCCTTGCTGCTGTTACCCCCGATATACGAAATATCAACAATTCCGATCTTGTAGGTGCGCTTCCCCAAAGCACACCCGGCACATTCTCATGGACTGCGGGAGATAGTACATCGGTCGGAGGGGCAGGAAACCGACCGCACAATGTAACTTTCACGCCCGACAGCAACAATTTCACAGAAGTGTCGCGCAACGTAACTGTTTTAGTAACAGGTGCCAATCCTGTCGTTAACTGGCCGGTAGGACTAACCGCAACCTATGGGCAAACGCTTGCCGATGTACCTTTGATGGGTTTCAATAACGCTGGAGGAACACCCGGATGGTTTGAGTGGGTTGATGAGGACGTTTCTGTCGGCAATGCCGGAACTCGGTATCACCTAATGCGATTTTATCCATTTTCAGAAAATTATAATCCGATGCCTTCTGCCAATCCCACAGAAGGGTACGGTGTTCAAGTCATTGTAACACGTGCCAATCAACCTGCACCGGCGATTAGTTATAATAATGCTCCCGTCACGACTCTTACTCGCACGACAGATGATACATCCGTCACTCTGACTGCCGAGGGCGGAGCAGGTGACGGCGAGTTAGAGTGGAGTAGCAGTAATCCGGCCGTAGCTACCGTCAACCAATACGGAGTAGTAACAGTGCATACCGCAACCGGATTTACAGATATAACTGTCAGAAGGCTTGGCGGCACTAACCACAATGATTCTCCGTGGAGTGCTCACATGAGGCTTACAGTGATACTCCCTCAGCTTAGCGGAACGCCTGTTTTCAGTGGGAACAACAGAATAGGACAAATATTGACTGTAGATACATCCGCACTCACGGGTCAAGGTATCGGCGGTGCGTTTGTTTTCGAGTGGAGAGTCGGGGGCGAAGTTATCTCAGGTGTTACAGGAAACCAGTTCACTATTTCAGGTGCACATGCAGGCAGGTCTATCTCGGTGGTTATAACTCGCCCGAATTCAGCGACAGGGAGTGTAAGCGGAAATTTTGACAACGGTCTTGCCGTGCCATTTAATGTTGTGCTTGGGTCTGTAAGCGATGCCGAGTTGATTGATTTGCAGCCAACTGATGATGTTACTATCCCCCCGGACTCGCACGGGCGCGTGGGAACTCCGATAACACTTAGTTATTATCTGAGTTATGGTAATCGTAATCCGCAGCTACCTCACGGGGTGATTAACTTTGTACCTCTCTCTATAGATAGTGTGTTTAGTGGGGTTGATGGGAGAGGTTCGGGTACAAGGACATATATAATTAATGCGGCTGATGCTGTAGACGGAATAATAACAATCAGCGCAACCTTTATTCATGCGGACTTACACCCGAGAACACTATACTTCCTAAATTCCGAAGAAAGCAGGGTATTCAACAGCGGTACGTTTATTGTATTTCCAAATGCAACTCCTCCATATATCGGAGGCAGCGATACAGTCGTTTTTACAAGCAGTGATACAACAGTTGCTGAAGTCCACCCGACCACAGGTGAGGTGACTATAATCGGTGCCGGAGAAACCACTATCTCAGCGACCATACAGGCTACTTCTACACACCTCACTGCAACTGCGATTTACACCCTCACTATCACACGAGCAAACAGACCTGCACCCACAGGCATAACCCATACAAATGAAACTTCATTAGGTGGAAATGACGGTACAATCTCAGGTGTGACGGATATGATGCAGTGGATTAAAGATGGTGGCACAACATGGAATAATGGCAATGGCACAACGATTGCGGGGCTTGCACCGGGAACATACCTTGTGCGATATAGTGAAACGACTGATTTCTTCGAAAGCTCGCCAGTTAACGTAGAGATACTGCCTGCGCCGACTATTACATCAATTGAGCCAACCGCTGAAACTGTATCCGAGTTTGCAAACATTACGTTTGGGGATATACCTGAATCCGGGAAAACTATGATTGCGGAGTTTCTCGTGCAAGGCATACGGCTCAATCAGGATCTCATAATGAATGAAGTTTCCATAGGTGGACAATTTACCCCTGCGGTTTTACCGAGCATTCGCAGTGCTATGATTGCAGTGGACGGGCTATCTGCTACATTGGCTGTAGACATAACTGTATTTCCGAATAATCAAATAGGCGACAATTATCTTGAAGATACTGTTACTATTATATTTTTACCTAACCTCAACGTAACAGGAACACTGCTCGTAAGGCGTTTGTCCGCACCATTTTTCCAAGTGATTATAACAAACAATCCGTATGCAAACAGTATGCCCGACGGTCAGACAGGGCAGGGAGAGCATCAACAAGGGCAACCTGCTTTGTTAGCTGCCGGAACAAGAGAGGGGTACACGTTTGTTAATTGGACTTCAGATGAGTTGGAAATCCCCGAGGCAGATAGCGAGGAAATAAGTTTTATAATGCCGGGACGCTCCGTGACGATTACCGCCAATTGGCTATCGGACACTCCGGTTTCGGAAGACCCGGGTTCTGATTTTACGCCCACTGTTCCTGTATCTCCCAATGACCCGTCTGCGCCACCACCAAGACCCGAATCCGAAGAAAATGATGGTGACGGCGATATAGACATGGATTCCAACAATATTGGCGAAACCGGAAATGGCGCAGGTCCGGGCGAAGCAGGAAACGGGCACGACGGCACGGAAGAAGATCCGGAGGTTGTACCCGCTCCCGACGACAGCGACACCGATGGGGACAGGGACACTGCACAAGGTGCGGGATTCCTTACTTGGCTTACAAGTAACCTGTGGTGGATATCGCTAATACTCGGTGCAGCGATTATTTTGGCAACTTGGTGGTTCGCTACCGGGCGAAACCAGAAGAAAAAAGGTAAGGAAAGCATTCCTGTAGACGATAATCTATCTTTGACCGATTTAACCGTAGAGCAAAATGAGTAAACGCAGATAGCGAGCTGTTTTCCGGCGTTTATCAAGGGGCTGTGTTGCAAAACTACTAGATTTGTCACTGTGAGAGAGCGGAGCGACCGAAGAATCTTTCTCGTAAGGCACTTATTGAGCAATAAGATTCTTCGCTTCGCTCAGAATGACAAGTTTTTGGTGTTTTGCAGCCCCCTAGAGCTACCTCCATCATTGCCCCAAACGTGTTTTCGTGTTCCTTGAAAGAGCGACATGTCATTTGCGGAAGTAAAACTGCGTCATTTGCGGAAGTGAATTGTTGACATTTGCGGAAGTGCAGAGTATAATGACTTTAGAGCTAAATCTGAGGAGCGTGATGTCGATGTCATATCAATACCTGCCACGCATTGCTGACAAAGTGTTAGATACTGCACTCGAAACCACAGGAGCTGTGTTAATCGAAGGTCCAAAGTGGTGCGGCAAGACAAGGACAGCGGGGGAGTTAGCGAAAAGCATTATATATATGCAAGACCCTGATTACAGAAACTCTTATCAGAAAACTGCCGACATAAAACCATCTTTGCTACTCAAAGGCGACACACCGCGTCTCATCGACGAGTGGCAAATGGCACCCGTGCTATGGGATGCTGTCCGTTTCGCTGTGGATCAGCGTCAGCTTACAGGGCAGTTTATTTTAACAGGCTCTGCCACGCCTAAAGATAACGTAGTAGCTCATACAGGTACAGGACGAATTTCACGAATGCATATGCGACCTATGTCATTATTTGAGTCGAAGGAATCAAACGGTTCAATATCACTCAAAGAGTTGTTTGACGACAAAACAGATGGAGACGCCATATCATCCCTCTCCATAGAAGCCCTTGCCTATGCCCTCACTCGCGGGGGGTGGCCGGCTTCTATGGATGAGAAAGATTCCATAGCCTTACAACGCTCTTACAACTATGTAGAAGCCGTAATTAATGCCGATATATCTGAGGTAGATGGTGTCGAAAAAAGCCCGGCGCGAGTTAGAACCCTCATGCGCTCTTTAGCGCGGAACATTTCTACACCGGCAACACTCAAAACACTCCACAGTGACCTTGCGGGCGACGAAGAAATCATCTCGGAAAAGACTATTTCATCCTATCTAAATGCTCTGCGTCGCATTTTTGTAGTCGAAGATTTGCCCGCTTGGAGTCCCGCTATGCGCTCTAAAACAACCATTCGCACAGCGAGCAAGCGACACTTTTGTGATCCATCCGTTGCTACTGCCGTTCTCCGCGCCACACCGGAAAGTTTGTTGCAAGACTTCAACACATTCGGTCTTCTTTTTGAATCGCTATGCGTTCGCGACTTACGCGTATATGCGCAGGCAATCGACGGTGAAGTGTTCCATTATCGAGATCGGAACGGATTGGAAGCTGATGCCGTCATCCATCTCAAAGATGGGCGCTGGGGTGCAGTAGAGGTGAAGATGGGAGCTAAAGAGATTGAAGTTGCCGCCGTGAACCTTAATACACTGCGAGACAAAGTGAATCTTAGCAAAATGCAAGAACCGTCTTTCCTAATGGTGCTCACAGCAACAGAGTTCGGCTACAGGCGAGAAGACGGGGTCTATATCGTACCAATCGGATGCCTGAGAGACTGATAAAAAGCAAACCGAATTTTATAGTATTCCCAAGGCTATTTCCATCATGGTCGTGAATGTATTTTCACGCTCCTCGGCAGGAACTTCGTTGCCGAGGTCAAAAAGTAAATCTGATATTGTGAGTATACAGGTTGCGTTTTTACCTGTTATATTTGCGTTGTGGAAAAGGCCGAATGACTCCATCTCCACTGAAAGGCATTTTTTTTCATCTCGTACTTTCTTCCAGTAATCCGGCTCGTCTTTTATGTTTCTGTAAAAAATATCGGCGGAATGTATACGTCCGCAGGATATTTTTGAACCAAGTTTGTTTGCGCTCTCCTTTAGCTTCGCCGTGAGCGACTCGGATGCTTTAATTACATCGCCCTCAAACCCGCTTTGATAGCGTGCATAGGTCGATTCACTATACGCCTCCTCAGCAAGAACTATATCATGCAAATCTAAATCTTCACTATAGCCGCCCGCTGAGCCTACACGGATAATGTTATCCACATCATAAGTTGTGAAAAGCTCAAATGAATATATTCCGATAGAGGGTATACCCATACCGCTGCCCATTGCAGAAACAGGCTTACCCTTGTAAGTGCCGGTGAACCCCAACATTCCTCTGACGGTATTAAACTGCACGGCATTATCGAGGTACTTTTCTGCAATAAACTTCGCCCGCAGCGGGTCGCCGGGCATTAGTACGGTTTTTGCAATTTCTCCCTTTCTTGCGCTATTATGTGGTGTTGACATGTTTGTTCTCCTTTGAAAATTTTTTCTCCACACCAGTATAACTGTTTGCATAAAAAAAGAAAAGTAGTTTTCTTTCAAAACTACGCAAAAAAGCATTGACAACAAGGTAGCACACCACTATAATAGTAATTCGTATTCGATAAACATGGCGGCATAGCTCAGGTGGCTAGAGCATACGGTTCATACCCGTAGTGTCACTGGTTCAAATCCAGTTGCCGCTACCATGAGGCCCGTTGGTCAAGCGG
>JGI24694J35173_10001369_pt1 | contig 22102 bp, 16 predicted proteins | sample TergutCo191P1_FD_35173 | JGI IMG/M metagenome (IMG submission 35173) | reverse complement strand
CGCTCGCCTGCGCGCTCTTTTGCCTTTTTTGCAGCACCAACCCAAGGGCATGGCGATGCCTAGTCCAAAATACTATATTACATTCTGGACCAAATTGCAAGGTTTTTTGGCAATTACTGGGATTTGTTGGCTGAAATAATGCCTGAAAATGTCACAATTTTTCAGACCGTTTTTTGGTTATTTTGTCAAACGTGACTGCAAGCTGGGCTGTTCAGTGCCTGCAGTCGGCCCGGGAAGGGTAGCTGACGCCGGGCAGTTTGCTGTGTTTTTTCGCGTAAGCAGGGAGACAAGACCCGTACTAGTGAAACAAACGCAGTAAATTGACCGGCATCAGCGGATGGTTTGCAGGGGCATGCCCAATAACAGTGGTCAGTAGCAATAGTTGGCAGCGATAAAAACACAATTAGCAATTGCCTTTTTGGCGTATTTGTGCTATCCTTTTTACGAGGCACACATCCGTATATCGAGGCGAGGGTACTATCCCGGAATAGGGGCGGACGATGGCTGAAAGCATTTTTCCAACCAATCAAAAAAATTCAATACTTATCGTAGATGACGAGCCTTTGAACGTCACTCAACTTGTACGCATTCTGGGGTCTGACTATACGCTTTTTATTGAAAAGCGCGGCCGAGATGCCGTAAGTACGGCTGCGGCGCAAAAGCCGGACCTTATACTTCTGGATATTATCATGCCCGATATGGACGGATATGCGGTCATCGAGGCTTTGAAAGAGAATGAAGACACCTGCGAAATCCCTGTCATTTTTATAACAGGACTCGGCAATCAGGAAAACGAAGAAAAGGGCTTGAAGCTAGGCGCAGCAGACTATATCATCAAACCTTTTAGCCCGGCTATTGTTGACATGCGTGTCAGAAACCAACTGCAGGTTATCAACTCTATGCGCACCATACATCGCTTGAGCGTTATCGACACCCTGACTGAAATGACAAACAGGCGGCATTTTAACGAGCGTTTACAGCAAGAATGGCACAGAGCAATGCGCGCCGCAACGCCTCTGGGCTTTTTTATGTTGGATATCGACAATTTCAAGAAGATAAACGACAATTATGGCCATGCAGAAGGTGATACGGTACTCAAAGCCGTTGCCAAAACCATAATGAGCGCCCTGAAAAGAGCTGCGGACATAGCCTCTCGTTGGGGCGGCGAGGAATTTGCTGTAATTGTACCGGACACCGACATGGAGGGCACAAGAGTTGTTGCGGAAAGTATACGCGCCTCCATAGCGTCCTCAGAAATTTTGATTGCTGAAAACACACTCATCTCGGTAACTGCCAGTATTGGTGTAAATAGCCTTGTCCCAACTTCCGATAGTTCATTAGACCACTTTGTCTCTGCTGCAGACAAAGCAATGTACTGTGCAAAAAGAACAGGAAAAAATTGCGTGCATTTGGCGGAGGAAATGTGATGGAGAAAGAACCAAAAGGTAAGCCAAACTTCACCACTAGGCTGGTTGCGAGCATTACAGCACTATCATTGTTGGGGCTTGCCGTTATGTATGTCATCGCAAACACCGTAGTGAGAGAACTGATTTACAACGCTGTGGCAATCCCCTCAGAGGTGACAGAGAGACAAGTCTTCCAAAGTCTTGCGCCTATCATGCTTTCGCTTGCGACTTTACTAATCGCTTTACTCTCGGTCACAATGTTTTTCGCTTCCCGCCTAGTGAAGCAATCGCAAGCACTGGAGGGCAAGGGCGTCACCGCTATTGCCAGCATCCTACAAAAGCTTGCAGAGCCAGAGGTTTTGGGCATGGAGGTTGCGCAGGGCTTGCAGCGCTTTGACGTAGATGGGCGGGAGGGGGTCGCTAGGAGGTTCGAATTTAAGCCGGAGGCTATGCCTTATGGGTGCGTGCTGGTTGTAGATGATATAGAGGCCAATTTGTTTGTAGCAAAAGGCCTGCTTGCGTTTTATGGCCTAAATGTCGAAACTTGCCAAAGCGGGTTTGAGGCAATTGAGAAAATAAAGCAAGGCAATGTTTATGATATTATTTTCATGGACTCTATGATGCCCGACTTTGACGGCACTGAGACAATGCTCGCCATCAGGGACATGGGGTACTCCAACCCCATAATAACACTGACAGCCAGCGCTTTAATTGGCCAGGCAGATGAGTTCATTCGCAGCGGTTTTGATGATTTTATTTCAAAACCTATTCAGACAACGCACTTAAACTCCATTTTAGTCAAGTATATAAGGGACAAACAATTGCCTGAGGTAGTTGAGGCGGCAAGGGCGTCACGCAACCTCCCCGCTGTCCAAGGGCATATAGACGACTACCAGAGCAATGGTGATTTTTTGAAGGAACTACGGACTGATTTCTCAAGGGTTCACAAGAATGCGTTCGATGATTTAACTCAAGCATTGGGTTCAGACGATTTCAAAGGCGCTCACATTTTAGCCCACACCCTCAAAGGCTCAGCCGGGCTAATAAAGGAGACTGCCTTATCAGAAGTGGCGGGGCGCATCGAGGACTCGCTAAAGGACGAAATTGTGCCGGACAGTGCGCTTCTGTCCGCTTTTGACCGTGAGTTAAAATGCGTGCTTGAAGGGATTGGCGCTTCTAAAACTGCTGTTCTGCCTAGCCACCAGACCTTGGATAAGGCAAAAACACTGGCTTTGTTTGATAGGCTTGACCCTCTCTTAGCAACAAACAATGCCGATTGCCTGCGCTTGCTAAGCGAGCTTCGCAAGGTTCCGGAAACTGCAGTCTTAATCAGGCAAATCGAGAGTTTTGATTTCAAAGTAGCGTCAAACACCCTAGGTGTATTGAGGGCCATTTTCGAGGAGCGGTATAGTTTTATGAATCATTGAAAAAACTTCACATTAACATAGCTTTTATCATTTGTTTTAGATATAATGATTGCCAGGCAATCATTATTTTTGGCTTTAATGGGGGAGGCTATATAGGTGAGGACATTTTTGGTAATAATTTGTTTAGCCTTGGCGGTATTGGCGGCGTCTGGGTGCAGTGATTCAGATTCTGGGTATGCTTTTAACTATGAGGGGTCCGATGTGATTCACATAGGGGCGGCATTTCCGTTTGAGCTTGTGACTTCCGATAATTTATTTCTCAAGGGCGTTGAGCTTGCGGTGAGCACAGTCAATGAATCCGGAGGGGTTTTGGGGAAAACGCTGGATGTAGTGCTGCGTGATGATGAGGGTGATTCCCACAGAGCTATGCAGATTGCAAACACATTTCATCAACAGGGTATTACAGCAGTAATTGGGCATTGGAGCACCAGTGTCTGCTACTTTGTAAAGGATGTATATGAGGAAAATGGTGTAATTATGCTGACTCCTGCTGCGACTGGTCTACTTGTGTTTGACTATGAGCATGAGTTTGTTTTTCGTATGATTCCGAATAATCAGGTTTTTGCGATTGCAATTGCTGATGCGGTTGCTCAAAAGGGCCTGTCCCGCGTGGCGCTTGTATTTAGCGACGACGAGTATGGCAGGGATTTTGCGCAGCTTTTGGAGCTTGCGTTATCTAAGCATAATGTCCCGGTGATTGACAGGGTGACCAGTGTAACTTCCGCAAATGTAAGGACTATAACAGACAGGTGGAGAGCTTTTGGCTGTGATACCGTGATAATCGCAAATTCAGGCACAGAGAGTGCGGAGCCGATTCTACTGATAAATAGTGTTAAGCAGGGTCTGTCGTTTTTCGGTGCCGACAATTTCGCCAGTCTCTCATTCAGACAAGCGCTGGCAAATCAGAATGTTGCGCTATATCAAGCCACTTACTCCGAGCAGAGGATGGACTTGGAGTTCCTGGAGGCATTTCGCCTAAAGCATGACTACGAGCCTGATGTTTTTGCGGTTTCCGGATATGCGGCGGTGATGCTGCTTGCTCAGGCGATAAATGCCGCCGGCACAACAGATAGTTCGGCGATAGCTGCATTTTTGTCTGGGCTGTATGAGCATGAGACTGTCGCTGGAAAGCTCACTTATAATCCGCAAACGCAAGAGTTTGACGGGTTTGCTTTGGGTGTCTATAGTTTGGGGGAATAGAAATGGATGATAAAAGTGTTGAAAAACAGGAGGCTTCGCCTCTGCATTTAGACAAAATGGTCTCCGTCATTGACATCAAGGCTTGGATTGCCTTGGGTACAATATTAATTATTCTTGTGGCCGCTTTGCTGTGGGGATTTTTCGGGACAATGAGGCTTACTGAGAGCGTCAGTGGTGTGCTAGTGAGAAGCGGCAGGGTGTTTAATATCTATTCGCCCTATGATGTAGTGCTTCTGGACTTTAATTTAGAGCACAATCAGCATGTCGAGCGCGACCAGGTCGTTGCAAGGCTTGAGCAGATAGATCTTGTAAACGAAATTAATTTGAAGATTGCACAGGGCGCATCCGAACTTGAAATTCAGGCAATGCAGGATGAGCTTATAGCGAGAAGCCAGATAAGAACATTTGATTATGGGCGAGTTGTGGATGTTTTTGCCCGCACGGGAGACTTTGTAAGGCGGGGAGACAGGCTCGCGACAATCGTGCGGGAGGCTCAAGGCAGCGTCGCTCTTGAGTGCCTACTATTTGTGCCGGTCAGTCAGGCAAAGTACATCCGAAGGGGAATGTCGGTAGATATATTTCCGGCGTCCGTGAGCCGCAGAAATTACGGCAACATGATGGGCACTGTACTTTATGTGAGCGAATTTCCAGTCACATTCCAATATCTCTATAACACTCTGGGCAGTGAGGAACTTGCTAATGAATTTTTGCGCGAAGGCGCTATTCATGAGATTTATGTCGTCCTTGTGACCTCTGAAGAGACTGCTTCGGGCTTTGCGTGGACGACCTCACTCGGACCGAACAAGAGCTTTGGAAATCTCACGCTTAGTGAAGCGTCTATCGTTATAGAAGAGCTACGACCGATAGATGTGTTCCTCTTCGGTTAGTTAAGTGGTGATGGTATGAAGTATAAAAACATGTTTTCAACACTTGGTCAAAACAAACAGGCAATCGGATATGTTTTGGTTTTGAACCTAATCTTGCTGATTCCCGCAGCAATGTCGCCTATGTTTAAGCAGGTGTTTACAGATTATGTGCTCGGCGACGGCGTAACTGAGTGGATGCCTATACTACTTATCGTGATGTTCGGTATAGCGACACTTGCGTCAGCGGTGACATGGCTTCAAAAAGCTTGTGTGCAAAAGCTCTCTAATAAGATTGAAATTTCCGGCATCAGCAAGTATATATGGCTACTACTTACATCCCCCTTGTCGCTTTTTAGCAAGAAGGACAGCTATCTGCTGATTTCACAGGCGGATGCTTCAAAGCGTATATCTAAGCTTATGACAAGAGATGTGCTAAATCTTCTGTTTAACATTATCAGCGTTGTTTTTTATCTGATAATGATGCTGCGGCTTGACTTGCTGATGACTGGCATTGTGGCAGCTCTTGTTGTGCTGACATTTATTGCAATAAAGCTCAAGGACTTTATTGCGGATAAGCTGTCGAAGGAAGATGAGAATGCGCCCGACCCGTTTGAGCTTAAGCTTAACAGCGAGAGAACCAGCGCATTGGGGCTTGAGGATATCGAGACATTTAAGGCTACTGCCTCCGAATCATTTTTCTATCAGCAAATCCTAGGCTCTAAAATCGCCGTGTTAAATGCAACCCAGGCAGAAAGCTATGAAGAGGCCTGTGAGCCGCTGGGGGACTTGCCGGAGGCCATTTTCTTTAATGTACTGTTGCTTATTTCAGCCTTTCGCATTATGGACAGGAGCTTTAGCATTGGTACATATCTGGCATTTCAGGCGTTTGCGACCGCATTTTTCCTGCCGCTGAGCGAAGTTTTAAATGCCCCTGAGTTATTTAGAAAATTCGAAAAGCGGCTTAAAAAGCTCTATAAGGAGCTAGACTCAAAGGAAGAGATACCTGTGCGCAGCGAGCTTCCGGAAAATGCCGGGGATAAGCTGGATGGTCATATTGTGATGAAGGACGTATCCTTTGCTTATGACGAGGACAATCTTGTGCTGCAAAGCATCAGCCTTAATGTAAAGCCGGGGCAGCGCATTGCAATCGTCGGCAATTCAGGCGCAGGCAAGACGACCCTGCTTAAGCTGCTGCAAGGTCTGCACGAGCCGATTGCGGGAGAGGTTACTATAGACGGTGTTAACCCTGCGCGGCTAGACAAGGAGTTGTATGCAAATTCAATAGGCTGCGCAAATCAGGAGGTTGCGGTTTTTGCCGCGTCGGTGCGTGATAATATCACATTATGGGATGAAAGTATTACGGATGCGCAGATTTATATAGCGGCAAGCGATGCTTGCATTCATGACTATATTGCCCTGTTAGACGGCGCATATGATTACCTGCTGTTCGAAAACGGAGGCAATTTGAGCGGCGGTCAAAAGCAGCGCATCGAAATGGCAAGAGTGTTTCTAAACAACCCTTCCGTGATATTTCTCGATGAGGCGACAAGTGCGATTGACTCGGAAAATCGCGGATATATCGAACAGAGCATAGTCGAAAGAGGCTGTTCCTGTGTCGTAGTCACACATGATGTATCGCGTCTTGGGGATTATGATGAAATAATACTGCTCAATAAGGGTAAAGTTTCACACAGAGGTACACATGATGAGCTGCTGCGCTCTTCACCGGAATATCTGGCACTATTTCAGGAGGATGGGATGGTGAAGATAAGTTGAAAAAATCTAAAGAGCGCATTAGTGTTTTGGATGAAGCTGTAAGCAGGCTTTCGGCTGTTAACTCCTCAAAATCGAAGAAATCTTGGGATGAAGCCTGCAACGAAGACGAAAAGGTGTGTAGGGTGCTGTGCGACTACTTGAGAATTGAGCCCCATATGCCATCGAGTGACACGCATGATAAATTTACCAGTCTGACAGATGAAATCCTGTATATGTCGGGGCTTCGGCATAAGGATGTGTCACTGCCGCAGGATTGGTGGAGGCACGGAAACGGTGCGATGCTAGGGCGCCTCACTGACGGCACACCGATTGCCCTGCTGCCGGGAAGGCTACGGGGCTATAGGGTATATAATCCGCGCAGCAGAGGCATCCGTAAGGTTGATGCACAGATGGCGGCAAATATTATTCCGCAGGCTACGGCTGTTTTCAGAACGTTTTCATCAAACAAGAAAATAGGGCTTAAAGATATAGTGGGCTTTATACTCGGTGAGAACATATATAAGGAAATCGCAATTATTGCGCTATGTAGCTTTCTTGCAAGCATAATCGCAATGATCCCGGCTGTTGTATCTGAGCAGATTTTTGATGTGATTGTACCGGGAAATATGCGTGTGCTGATGATTGAGGTTGTGTTTATACTCATCGCATTTCAGCTTGCCGATGCAGGATTTTCAATCATGGTAAATCTTGGCGTTGCGAGGATACATACAAAGGGCGGACTGGCGGTTCAGGCGGCTCTGTGGGACAGGCTGCTCAGCCTGAAGGTTCCGTTTTTCAACCGATACACCACTGGTGAGCTGATTTCAAAAATCGGCAGCATAGAGCGGGTGAAGGACATGGTGTCGATGGAGGCTCTGCAAGTGGTTTTCACTAATTTGTTTGCTTTTGTCTACATAATCGCACTGTTTACCTTTGTTGCGCAGATAACTCCGGCAGTGCTTGCGATGTTTGTTATTCTCTTTGCGGTTCACATTGTAGCCGGTATGAAAAAGTACAAGCTTTTTAAGCAGTATACAGACCTAGAAAACAAGGAGATGAGCTTTAATCACCAGTGTACTAAGGGTATGCAGCGAATTAAGGTTTCCTGCGCCGAGGAGAGAATTTTTAATATTTGGAGCACCTTTGAGTCACAGCGCAGGATGATTAGAAATAAGATTAACAACATTAGTAATGGCGTAAATGCATTTCAGATTTTCTTTGATTTTGCGTCAACTGCCGTTGTTTACTTTCTTATTGCGGGAGCAGAGGGGGTTGGAGTAGGTGCGTTTATCGCATATCTTTCAGCGTTTCTGATTTTCCAAAAGTCCATGCGAAAGCTGCTCAAGGCACTGGGTATCCTACCTGAGCTTATCTCTGTTTGCACCAATGTCAAGCCTATTTTAGATGAAGCGCCTGAATACGACTCACGAAAAATCATCCCGAAGGATATGGGCGGCACGCTTGAGGTAAATCATCTGGATTTCAGATACGAACAATTTGGCAAAAATGTGTTAAGTGATGTTTCCTTCCGGATTGAAGATGGTGAGAGCGTCGGCATCTTAGGCATGTCCGGCGGCGGTAAGACAACGCTCATTAAGGTGCTGATGGGGCTGTATGATTTGACCGGAGGTAAAATTTATTACGGCGGATATGACCTTGAGACTATAGACCTGCGCTATCTTCGAAAGCAAGTGGGTGTCGTTTTGCAAAACGGCCGCCCCACTGTCGGCGATGTTTATTCCAATGTGACAAATAACGACAATACAATCAGCGCCCAGGCTGTAATGCAGGCGCTGCAAAAGGTTGGGCTTGATGAGATGGTAAAAGCACTGCCAAGCGGGCTTTACACCAAACTGGAAAGCTGCGCTCTTTCCGAGGGTGAAAAGCAGAGGCTGCTGATTGCAAGGGCTATTGTCAAGGAATATAAATTCATTATTTTTGACGAGGCGACAAAATCACTGGACAATGTATCGCGTGCTATGATTATGAAAAACCTCAGAGAAATAAAGGCGACTAAGATAATAATAGCCCAGCAGGAATCGGTAGTGGAGTACTGCGACAGGGTTTTCGTATTAGAAAACGGCCGGATTGCAAAAAGAGAAGATAGCGCATGACAGGAATGTCTTCTAAGGCAGCGCAAGTATAAAGTCCACAACAGAGAATATATTATAGTAGATAAACTCGCCGTCATGTCTAAAGAGCGTAAGCTCGGATAGCGGCGGGTTTATGGGGTGTATGGGGATATCGCGGCGTGTCGGCCAGGAGCCGGCTACATTAAAAGGCTCGATACCTAAGCCCTGCCCGTCTGCTTCGCCTAGCAGCCAGCGTGCGAAAAGCTTTGCGGCGTGGGGGTTTGGCGCTTCATTTACAATATACACAGAGTCCATGTCTGGTGCCGAGAGTGCGGGAGTAAGGTCGCCTATAGCGAGGTTTAAGCCCTCTGTCTCAATCCGCCTGAGCCCTGAAGATGAGCCCATGCCGATAAATGCGGTCGTCTGGTCATGTGCGCCTACTGTGCGGTGAACCTCGGAGCTTGAGGTTATGAAAATAGGATTGTTCGCCAGAAAGCGTCTGATGAATTCATGCCCTGCCGTTGGTGAGCCGGGATGCAGCTGGATGGGTCTGCCAAATACCCTTTCATAGTCTGCCGCCATCTCGTCTGCGTATCTGACCAAGGTGACCAGTTGCGCCAAATAGCGCGGGCTGTGTAGCGGATGGTGGGCTAGTACTCTTCCATTCCACTCAGGCAGAGTGACATCCCACCAACTAGAAATAGGGGAGCCGTCGGGAAAGAGCGTGGGATTATAAAACCAGACATTGAGTGTTATGTACATCGGCATCGAATAATCCATAAACGAAGGGTCATAGATGTGCGGCACTATGTCATATGGAAAATAATTGTGCAGCAGCCCTCTTTGCACAAACTCCTTGTACACCACACCCTCTGAATCGGACATTACAATTATATCGACATTGCGTATTCCGGCAGCATGTTCACGGGGGAACCGCTCAAGGATTGCCTCTGTGTTTATGTGGAAAATCTGGACATCAATGCCGGGATACTGCTCCATAAAGCTCCGTGCCACAGCGGGTGCGCGGCTTGATGAGGAGTACCAGAGAACAGAACCCTCCTGCAAGGCGCGCTCAAGTATCACCTCAAATGGCAGGTAATTGTCGATGTAGCGCTCTGCCCATGTCAGCGCTAAGGCATCAGGTTCCGGCGGAGTTTCCGTATGCTCAACTTGCGGCATATCGCTTCCTGGGTTTTGGGGAAGGGCTGAAAGCGGGGATACCTCCGATGTGAGATTACCCGCACATCCGGCAGTGAGGGCGACTAGGATTATTATAGGGATTAAAACCTGATAGTGTCTTTTCTTTTGCATTTGTAAGTCTCCTTCTCTTAATAGCTGGCCCTTTTGATAAGAAGCCCGGTTCTTTTATCATAAAAGTTTATTGTGTCCAGAACAATCGTCACACCTACTTCCTGATTTTGCTCATAATCAACCAGACCAAGTTTTTTCGAAAGCAGATTTACATTTCCTACCGTGATATGCAGCAGAGTCTCCGAGCCTGCGGGCATGGATGTGTATATTTGCCCGGTGTGGGCATAGTCCTCACAACCGCTGTCGGGGCTGATTAGTACATATTCGGGCCTGATAGCAAGCACACAAGGAAAGCCGCCTTGCTCCCGGTGTAAGTCAAGCAGGGTGTCACGGCTAAAGACCATCCTGCCAAGCTCTGAACTTACAATCAGCTCATTGCGATTACATTCGGCAAGTGCATCTATAAAGTTATTGCTGGGGTTTCCAATTAGCTCCGATACCTGTAGTGTGCCGGGGTTTTTATATAGCTCGTTTGGAGTGTCAATCTGAGTTAGCACGCCGTCAAAGAACACTGCGATGCGCGTGGACAGGGTGAGTGCCTCTGTTTGGTCGTGGGTGACATAGATTATTGTTGTTTTAAGCTCGCGATGCAGCCGCTTTAGCTCCGAGCGCATCTCAATTCTGAGTCTGGCGTCTAAATTTGACAGCGGCTCGTCTAGTAGCAGCACCTTCGGCTCAGTGACAATCGCCCTTGCTATTGCCACCCTCTGCTGCTGACCGCCCGATAGCTCCGAAGGATATCTGCCTGACAGTTCATGTATATGCAGCCGTCCCAATACAGCCTTAACCTTTTCGCTGATTTGAGCTTTTGTATGTCTTTTAGCTTCGAGTCCGAATGCCACATTTTGAAACACCGTCATGTGAGGCCAGAGGGCAAAGCTTTGAAAAACCATGCTCAAATCGCGCTTGCGAGGTGAGATAAAAAGCCCCTGCGAGACATTGACGACTTCCTTTTCTCCAAAACAAAGACTTCCGCTTTGCGGCTGCTCAAGCCCCGCTATTATGCGTAAAGTCGTCGTCTTGCCGCAGCCGGACGGCCCGAGAAGTGTCATAAACTCGCCTTCATTTATGGTCAAATCCAAGTCCCTTAACACATGATTTGAGCCAAAATATTTATTTATACCCTTTAGCACAATTGCATTCATCGCTCGCCGCCTCCGTCTGTAGCTGAGCCATAACCTGCTGTCAAGTCCACCTTGCCGACTTTGCCCGCAATAATGAATGCCGCAAAAACAATAAAGAATACAATTGCGGAAAGTACATTAGCATGGACATCGTATCCGCTGTTTGAAAAGGTAAACACCATGTATGAAAGTGTTGTCGTACCCGGCGACATCAGCAGAATAATCAAATCCAAGTCTCTGATTACGCTTATGAAGATGAGTATAAACCCGGTAAGAAAGCCGGGGCGTGCCAGTGGCAAGACAATCCTTCTAAAGCGTCTAAAAAATGAAGCTCCGGCGATGCTTGCGGCTTCCTCCAGCTCATATCCAATTGTCATCATGTTTGATGTGCCGGCGCGGCTGGAAAAGGGAAGGTTGTCAACGACGCAAATTAGGACAAGCAGGGCAAATGTGCCATAAAGTGAAGGCATAAGCAAGCGTGGTTGTGCCCACATCGACAGATAGAGCGCACCGAGTGTTATTGAGGGAATCATGTAGGGCAAAAAAGCCATATGATTTAAAATTTCGCCAGTGAGCCTGCCGCGTCCCCTTGAGGTGATGTATCCTATAAGCTGACCAGAAACCATACCAATCGTCGATACAACAAGAGTGAGTATCATTGTGGTGCGCAGGCTGTCCCAAAACCATGGATTGCGCAGCACACCCTCCATGCCCCTGAAAATTGCCGCCGTGCCAAACTCGCCAATCCAATAGTGTAAAGTAAAATTTGAAAGCTCATATCTGCCGGGAATCAGCATTACTGTATCTAATAGTAATATAGCAAGTGGAAAGATAACGGCAAAAGCCATAAATACAATAAGCAGCACTAAAATGGGATATTTCCACTTGTTAAGCGGCACTAAAGCGGCGGATTTTCCCTTGCCGCCGTGGGCTGCATACCCCCTTCGCACTCCGAGCAGCTTTTGATGCATGTAAACAGCTATAGAAACTATAAAAATCAAAATTAGCGTGATTGCAAACCCCGCATTGTGGTCGCGGATTCGAATGGAGAAATAGAGCATGGTCGATATAGTATGGTAATCCACCCTCATGCCTAGAAGTGCGGGAGTGCTAAAGGCACCTAAAGCTCTTGAAAATGTTAAAATAGCGGCGGATAGTAGCGCCGGTAAAACGAGCGGAAAAGTCACCTTGCGCATTATCCGCAGTCTGCTTGCACCCATTATCGATGCCATTTCCTCCATCTCACTGTTAACAGATAAAAAAGCGCCCGACACAAGCAGATATGAGAAAGCAAAATTGCTTGTAGACAGCACAATAATTATGGGAAGCTTCCCATAAGCCACCCAATCAGGTAGCGAAAAACCGAGCCAAGCCAGAAATCCGGGAGGTCCGCCCATATATCCGGTACGAAATATGGTCATCCACATCATAGCTATCGTCCACGAGGGCAGCATGTAGGGGACGAGCAGTAGCAGCCAGAAGATCTTTTTTAGCGGTAAATCGGAGCGCACCATCAGCCATGCCATAGAGAAGCCGAACGCAATGCTTAGTACGGTAACGCTTGCCCCGACGATGATGGAGTTTCGCAGCGGAGTAAATAGCAATGCCGAGCTGACTTGGCTGAAAAAGAGCCTTGTCCAGTGAAACAGGGTGAAATCGCCCACCTGAGAGCCGGGTATGCGGCGCAAATCTCCTTGCGCCACGCGAAATGTGCTGATAGTCATATCGACAATCGGATAGACAATCAAATATCCAAGTGTAATAATCAGCGAAATAGCTATCAAATTATAAGGATTAGATAGGGCGCTTATTATAACGTTTCTGAGGCGCCGCAAAGCGGAATGTTCCAAAATCCCAATACCTTTTCAGTTGATTTCACTTACCCGGGGTATTTTAAGTATGTGGATGACATACTATCATTTTCTGCAATATAAGTCTATACCGGGATGACCACTTGATTAAAAGCTCTGTAAGCGGCGCATCCGCTCCTGTCAAAGGCGAGTCGACATGGCGCAAACGAAATTATTCTTTTATAATAAATTAATGACGGCTGCTCTGAGTTTATGTTATACTAGTTTCGATATGGTGTCTTTTTGACGCTTGCGAAAGGAAACTAAACCATATGTTTGATATTGACAAAGATAAAGTAAATGATGAGTGCGGCGTGTTTGGCATATACTCCAAGCATACAGGCACCGCCGTAGCGCAACAGGCTTATCTGGCGCTTTTTGCGCTGCAGCACCGCGGACAGGAGAGCTGCGGCATTGCCGTGTGCGATGATGGGCTGATACGCCACCACTGCGACCTTGGGCTTGTTCCTGACGTTTTCTCTCGCGATACTATGGAGAGTCTCGGCAGCGGGAATATTTCTATAGGTCATGTCAGGTACTCAACGATGGGCACAAACATCCGTGCAAACGCACAGCCCCTTGTAATAAGACATATAAAGGGGGCAATGGCGATAGCTCACAACGGCAACCTTACAAATGCTGTCGCTCTTCGCAAAGAAATTGAGTTGGCAGGTGCAATTTTCCACTCCTCGAACGATACAGAGGTTATCTCCTATATAATCACCAAGGCTAGGCTTACGGCTTCGTCTATTGAGGAAGCTGTCGAAACCGCCATGGGGCAGATGCAGGGGGCCTATTCCCTCGTAATAATGTCGCCGACAAAGCTGCTTGCCGTCAGGGACCCTTGTGGTTTCAGGCCGCTGTGCATGGGCGAGCTTGATGGCGATATAATTTTTGCCTCGGAAAGCTGCGCTTTGGACAGCCTTGGCGCTAAGTTCGTACGTGATATTGAGCCTGGGGAAATCGTGGTTGCCGACAAGGACGGAGTTCGCAGCATCACCACACATTGCAAGAAACGCAAATCAGGGCTGTGCCTATTCGAGTTCATATATATTGCGCGGCCTGACTCTACAATTGACGGCGTTAGCGTACATTCCGCCCGGCTCAGGGCGGGTGCGCTCCTTGCCAAGGCGTATCCCATCGATGCCGATGTTGTTATCGGCGTGCCCGATTCCGGTATAGACGCCGCTTTGGGGTATTCTCGCCAATCGGGGCTTCCTTATGGCGTGGGCTTTATAAAAAACAGGTATATTGGGCGCACTTTCATTCAGCCTACCCAGGGCGAGAGGGAGCTTTCCGTACGAATTAAGCTCAACACTATTGACACCACGATAAAGGGTAAGCGCGTGGTGCTCATTGAGGATTCTGTTGTGCGCGGGACTACGACGAGCTGGATTGTCAATCTTGTGCGTAAGGCCGGCGCAAAGGAGGTTCATATGCTGGTCGCCTCGCCGCCGTACCTCCACCCCTGCTATTTCGGCACCGACGTGGACAATCGTGGGACTCTTATTGCCCACAAGATGAGCGTAGATGAGATTTGCAGGCATATCAATGCGGACAGCCTCCATTATCTTTCCCTTGATGATGTTGAAAAGATAGCTGAAGGCTCTATGAGAGAATTTTGTACCGGTTGTTTCACCGGGGATTATCCGCTTCCGGTGCCCGCCGCCGGAGAGAAGAACCGCTTTGAGTACCGGATTAGCGATGTGGACAGATGATGGTTGTTCAATTGAGAAGCCTGCTCAGGGACGCTCTCTTGTAAGTAGCACTATGGCGTAGTTGCTTTCGCTGTTTGCTTTTGTTATTTTTGTTCCTTCCCTGTTTTTTATTTCTTCGATTAGCTCCAGGGCTTCTGATTTTGGTATTTGGACGACTTTGTCCCAAACCGCCCAGTCGCCCAGGAGCTGTGTTTCGTGGGCTGAGAGCATTTCAGGCAGTTCGCCATGCAGTTCTACCCATAGGTAGGATTTGCCGATGAGCTCGTAAAGCTCGCCTAGTGTGCTTAGCTCATTTAGTTCTAGCGGAACCGCATGGCGGCTTGCCCAGGGTTCTGTTTCAAGGTGGGCTTCCTCATTTTCTGGATTCGCATTGTCCTGAATCGCCCTGTGTTCGCTTACTGCCCCTGGGAGGGCTGTTTGCCCGAAAGCTTCCGGCGATGCCGGCGCACTACCTGGCACTCCGCCTGCCGCAGTCACTCGGTTCTGATTCTGCTCATCGCTGTCCGCCGTGTCCGGCTCGCCGTCGGCAAAGACTCTTCTTTGCACAATTCCGGGAGCCGCAAGTTGGGTGGTGCCATAGACGCTAGTTTCGTCATGCTGCCTGACAAAATTGTTTATGAGCCAGGGCACCGTTAATAAAGCGAGCGCCAAACAGGCCACTGCGGGAAGATATTTTAAAATTGGGGAAACCCCGCTTTTATCCACCTTGACGCAAACTGAAGCGGTGTCCCGCATTTTATTTTTGACTTTATCCATAACGCCCAAGCTGAGGGATTGCGGCGCCTCTACGCTTGATTCGACTGCTGCGTTGGAGATTTCATGATATAAATCCTGGATGGCAGAGCAGCTTTCACATGTGCTTAAATGCTCTTTCAGGGCGTGCCTGTCCGGCTCCGGCAGCTCGCCATCAATATGTGCGCTGATTAATTCTAGGCATTCATTGCAGTTAATCATGTTGCTCCACCTCCCCTCGTTTATTGTGACGATTGCTTTCCGCAAAAGTTCCTTTTTCTACAAGGATATTTGCCAAGTTGAGCCGCGCGCGCGCTAGGCGGGATTTGACCGTTCCTTCGCTGATGCTTAGGGTTCCGGCTATTTCTGCATAGCTCATTTCATTTATTTCTCGCATTACGAGGACTTCCCGATGACTTTGGCTCAGCTTGCCAATGCTTTCTGCTATTTCTTTCCGCAGCTCCTTGCGAAAAACCCTATCTTCGGGCAATTCCCTCATGTCTGGTATTTCCACGTCGTGGGGGTTTCCGTTTTCGTCCTGATAGGCGCTAAGCGAGCTGATTTGTGCTTTGTTTTTTTTGCGCAGGAAATCAATGCATAGGTTGTATGTCAGCCTGTAAAGCCACACTGAGAATCGGCTTTCGCCTCGGAATGCATCAAGCTGCCTAAACGCTTTGAGGAACGCTTCTTGCGAGATGTCTAGAGCATCTTCTTCATTTTTAGTCATCTTTAGGGCCAGGTTGTACACGTTTTTTTGATTTGCCAATACGAGTTCCTCAAAGGCGTCGACATCGCCGTCCAGAACCTTTTTTATCGTCGTCATTTCTTCATCCGGGGTCAAAGCCTCACCTCCAAAGCTCTTGCTGTGCGACGGTTTTCTGCTGCGGCTTTTTTGTCCGCTACCAATCTTTGCCTCTGGTGTCCTGCAATTCCCGCCCTATGCCTTCTGTTATTTTTTGCAGCTCCTCAAGCGTTGATGTTTTGATAATCCGTTCTTTGAAGTATCCTGCATGGGGAACTCCTTTTAGATACCATGCGTAGTGTTTCCTCGCTTCGAGGCAGGCTATGTGCTCACCTTTGTGCTTCGCGGCAATTTCAAACTGCCGCATTGCCGTTTTTGCGCGTTCCTTGATTGGCGGCAGCGGCGGGATTTCCTCTCCTGCGAGGTGCGCTTTCGCCTGTTGAAAGAGCCATGGGTTGCCAAATGAACCGCGGCCTATCATTGCCATGTCGCATCCTGTGTATTTTAAAATCCTTGCTGCGTCTTCTGCCGTGAAAACGTCTCCGTTTGCTATGACCGGGATTTTCACTGCTTTTTTTACTTCTCGGATAATGTCCCAGTCTGCTTTTCCCGAGTACATCTGCACACGCGTCCTGCCATGGATTGTGATGGCTGAAACACCAGCTGCTTCACACATTTTAGCATATTCTATTGCATTGACGCTACCTTTGTCCCAGCCTTTTCGTATTTTTATCGTGACGGGGCATTTGACGCTCTTTATTACGGCTTCAATCACTCTTTGGGTGTTTTCCGGATTTTTCATCATTGCGCTGCCGTCGCCGCTTTTTACTATTTTGCCGACAGGGCATCCGGAGTTTATGTCAATAAAGTCAGCCCCCGAAATTTCTACTGCGAGCGCAGCCCCTTCGCCCATGCAGGCCGGGTCGCTGCCGAATATTTGTGCCCCAATGGGCGATTCGCCCTCGCTTAGGTGCAGCAATGTCTTTGTTTTTTTGTCTTTATATACGAGTGCCTTGGCGCTGACCATCTCTGTATACGCCAGCCCGCAGCCCAGCTCACGGCATATGGCTCTAAATGCAAGGTCTGACACCCCTGCCATTGGCGCCAGCGCAAGTTTTGAGTTTATTTTGATATGTCCAATTTGCAAGTTGCTTCAAGCTCCCCTTTTTCAGTATCATTTTCCAGCCAACGGTTGATTTTCATGTCCACTCGCCCATCCGGCAGGAATGTTACGCCTTCTTGAAGGAGAATTTCCCGCCGCATTTCGGCGAATTCCCCGCCTGTGATTCTGCCGTCGGCCATTACGACTCTTTGCCACGGGAGTCCCTCCGGGCAGTTGCGCATCGCCCAGCCTACCTCCCGTGCTGCGCGCGGCCTGCCGAGAAGCCTTGCAATTTCGCCATAGGAGACGACTTGCCCATGAGGGATCTGCTCTACGATTTCATATACTTGCTTAAAAAATGGGTTCAACTTTGCCTCCTGCTATTTTTTAGGTATATCATCAATGCGGCGGCGTCTGCCGGGGATACCCCTGATATCCGCGCAGCTTGCCCTAGATTCCTTGGCCTGATTCCGCTTAACTTCTGCCTTGCTTCTATCCTGAGGCCTGGCAGCGCATTGTAGTCTATGTCTTCCGGGATGAGGTGATTTTCCATTTTGGATAGCTCGTCCAGTTGGCGTTGCTGGCGTTTGATGTACCCTTCATATTTTATTGAAATTTCTGCCTGCTCACGCACAGCCTCGGGCAGATCCGGCGCATTTTTGTCCAGCTGCTTTATGTCGCCGTAGCTGAGTTTTGGGCGGCGCAGAAGCGCCGCCAAGCTCAGCCCTGACTTTGGTTCGGGCATGCCATGCTCTTCCAGAAGCTTTTTCAGCTCTTCTGATGGTGAGACAAACGTCGTCTCAAATCGCTCAATCTCTTGCTCAGCTAGTTTGTATTTTTCCAACACCCGCTGCTGGCGCTCGGCTGAGATAAGCCCGACTCGGTGGCCAAAATGGGATAACCTCAGGTCTGCATTGTCTTGGCGGTGGAGAAGCCTATATTCCGTTCTCGACGTCATTATTCTATATGGCTCGTCCGTACCTTTTGTCACTAGGTCGTCAATCAGAGTCCCTATATAGCCATCGGTGCGGCGTATTATCAGCGGCTTCTCGCCTTTTAGCTTCAGTGCGGCGTTGACCCCGGCGACGTATCCTTGCACTGCCGCTTCTTCATAGCCGGACGATCCGCAGAATTGGCCTGCGCCGTATAGCCCGGGGATTTTTTTGGTTTCCAGCGTTGGGTGCAGCTCTTGCGGGTCTATGCAATCGTATTCTATGGCATATGCGGGGCGCATGATTTCGGCATTTTCGAGTCCTGCTACTGAACGTATCATTTTTATTTGGATGTCCTCCGGCATCGAGGACGAGAAACCCTGCAAATAGACTTCTTCCGTGTCCAGCCCCATTGGTTCGACAAATATTTGGTGGCGGTCTTTATCGGCAAACCGCACGACTTTGTCTTCAAACGATGGGCAGTAGCGTGCACCTATGCCGTCGATTGCGCCCGAGTGCATAGGGCTTCTGTGCAGGTTCTCTCTTATTATATTGTGTGTGCTTTCGTTTGTGTATGTGAGCCAGCAGACTACTTTGTTTATTGGCGGCTGCTGAGGTTCGAAAGAAAATGACGGGGGCGGCTCGTCTCCCGGCTGTACTGCCATTTTGGAGTAGTCTATCTGCCTTGCGCTTACTCGGGCGGGCGTCCCTGTTTTGAATCGCCTCAGCGATAGCCCCAGCTCCCTCAGCCGCTCTCCCAGCATTTTCGCCGCAAACATGCCGTCCGGTCCGCCGTCTTGTATGGTTTCACCTACTATAGTGCGGCCTGCCAGATATGTTCCCGTGCATATAATTATTGCTCGGCTTCGGAATATTGCGCCTGTTTGGGTTTGGACATATGCTGCTGCTCCGTTTTCTATGCCGATATCTGTTATTTCTGCTTGCCTGAGCGACAGGTTTTCTTGCCGCTCAAGTGTGTGTTTCATTATTTTTTGATATTCTCGCCTATCGGCTTGGGCGCGCAAGGAGTGAACTGCGGGGCCTTTTGCCCTGTTTAGCATCCGGAATTGTATGCAGGCGCGGTCGGCGCATTTCGGCATTTCCCCACCTAGGGCAGCCAACTCGCGAACCAGGTGGCCTTTGCCTGTTCCGCCTATGTTGGGGTTGCAGGGCATGTTGCCTACCGAGTCCATGTTTATTGTGAAGCAGATAGTCTTCATGCCTAAGCGGGCGCCGGCCAGGGCGGCCTCTATGCCCGCATGGCCTGCGCCTATAACGGCTATGTCGTATTTTCCTGCTTCAAATTTCATTTTGTCTTCACAGCACCTTTTTTAGGAACTGACCTGTGTAGCTTTTTTCGCAGTTGGCCGCGCCTTCCGGCGCCCCCTCGTACAGAACTTGCCCCCCGGCGTCTCCGCCTTCGGGCCCTAGGTCTATTATGTGGTCTGCTGTTTTTATTACGTCTAAGTTGTGCTCGATTACTACTACTGAGTTGCCTGCGTCCGCCAGGCGGTTTAGCACTTCTATTAGTTTATGGACGTCGGCTGTGTGGAGGCCCGTCGTCGGTTCGTCCAGCACATAGAATGTATTGCCTGTTGAGCGTTTGCTCAACTCTGTTGCAAGCTTGACCCTCTGAGCTTCGCCGCCCGATAGGGTCGTTGAAGGCTGGCCTAGCTTTACATACCCTAGGCCTACGTCCACCAGCGTCAATAGCTTTTGTTTGATTTTTGGAAGGTTTTCAAAAAAGTCCAGAGCTTCATCTACGGTCATCTCCAGGACTTCGTGGATATTCTTGCCTTTGTAGCGCACCTCCAGCGTCTCGCGGTTATACCTTTTCCCTTTGCAGACCTCGCAGGGGACATAGATATCCGGCAGGAAGTGCATCTCAATTTTTAATAGCCCATCTCCGGAGCAGGATTCACACCTTCCACCTCTTACGTTAAATGAAAACCGGCCCGGCTTGTAGCCCCTTGACCTTGCATCTTGAGTTGATGCGAATAGGTCTCTGATTTCGCCAAAAACGCCTGTGTATGTTGCAGGATTCGAGCGGGGGGTGCGGCCTATCGGCGATTGGTCTATATCTATTACCTTGTCCAAAAATTCTATACCCTTTATCTTATCATGCTTCCCTGCCCGGGTTTTTGCACCGTTGAGCTCAGCTGCAAGCGCTTTGTAGACTACCTCGTTTATAAAGGATGACTTGCCGCTGCCTGACACACCCGTTACGCATGTCATCATTCCTAGCGGAATGGATATTGTCAGGTCTTTTAGGTTGTTTTCTGTTGCTCCGCAGACTGTGAGCGAATTTCCATTGCCCTTTCTCCTCTCGGCGGGAATCGGGATTACCCGCCTTCCGCTCAAGTATTGCCCAGTAGCCGAATTTTCGCACTGCATTATTTCCTCTGCACCGCCCGAGCATACTATTTCGCCGCCATGGACTCCTGCGCCGGGGCCGACGTCCACTATATAGTCCGCCGCCAGCATTGTCTCTTCGTCATGCTCAACCACCAGCAGTGTGTTTCCCAAATCGCGCAGGCGCTTTAGCATGTTGAGCAACTTGACATTGTCGCGCTGGTGCAGGCCTATTGACGGTTCGTCCAATATGTACAGCACACCCATCAGCGATGAGCCTATTTGCGTTGCGAGCCTAATCCTCTGACTTTCGCCGCCGGAGAGGCTTCCCGCCTGCCGGCTGAGCGTGAGGTATTCAAGTCCGACACTTTGCAGGAAACCCAGGCGCTCCCTAATCTCTTTTAGTATGCGCCTTGCTATCAGTTCGTCTTTTTCGCTGAGGACTAGCCCATCTATGAATTCTATCGTGCGTGATATGGATTTTTCTGTCAGGGTTGCGATATTAATGCCCCCGACGGTGACTGCCAGCACTTCTTTCTTGAGCCTGCGCCCGCCGCAGTCGGGGCAGGGGTGCTCCGCCATGTAGTTTTCTAGCTCCCAACGCATTGACATGCTCTGCGTATCTTTGTACCTGCGCTCTATGTTATTCACGATGCCTTCAAATGGCTGTGTCAGCATCCCTTTTCCCCTCGCTTGGTCGTAGTGGAGGTCGAGCTTTTCTCCGCCGGTGCCATAGAGTATAATGTCAAGAACCCCTTCGGGGAGATTCTTGATTGGCGTTGATAACCTGAACTTGTACTTTTTTGCCAGCGCCTCGAAGTACATTTTTGAAATGCCGTCGCTTTTTACGCTGCCCCACCCTGATGCGGAAATTGCACCTTCTGCGATCGACAATGACGAATTCGGGATTATCAGCGCAGGGTCTACCCGCAGCTGCGTGCCCAGCCCCGTGCATTTCGGGCAGGCCCCATATGGATTATTGAAGGAGAACAGGCGCGGGGTCAGCTCTTCCATCGATACGCCGCAGTCCTCGCAGGCGTAGTTTTGCGAAAACAGCAGCTCCCGCTCCTCTCCGACTATGTCGATAATTACCAGCCCACCGGCTAGTGCGAGGGCGGTTTCTACCGAGTCCGTCAGACGGTGTGCTATATCCTCTTTTATGACCAGCCTATCTATGATAATCTCTATGTTGTGCTTTTTGTTCTTGTCAAGCTTGATTTCTTCGGTCAGGTCGTAGACGCTCCCATCGACGCGCACCCGGACGTAACCGCTCTTGCGCGCATCTTCGAACACCTTTGAATATTCGCCCTTGCGCGCCCTTATGACCGGAGCCATCACCTGAATTCTCGTCGCCTCGGGGAGGGACATTACGTTATCTACGATTTGGTCGATGGACTGCTGCTTGATTTCTTTGCCGCACTTGTGACAGTGCGGCACGCCGACTCGCGCCCACAGCAGGCGCAGGTAGTCATATATTTCCGTCACTGTGCCGACTGTCGAGCGCGGGTTGCGG
>JGI24694J35173_10001337_pt1 | contig 22367 bp, 16 predicted proteins | sample TergutCo191P1_FD_35173 | JGI IMG/M metagenome (IMG submission 35173) | reverse complement strand
GCTGTTCAAGAAGCCATGAGAGAAATTGTGGACAATGCCATTGGCAGCCAAGGCATTGAGACGCAAAAACCGCTCATCGGCGCTTCTCTGCGCGTGGCCGTTGAAAACCCCATAGGCGCATGCGCCAACAACGCCGACGTGCCACGCAGTCGAGTGAATGGTTTTGACTACAATGGCCTCTATAGGACAGTCAATTTCTTCGGAAATTGCCGCCCGAACGACCAAAGCCATGTGGTGATTTCCTATCGCGCTTGGGAAACCTCCAAGGAGCCGTTGCCGTGCGAAGAGGACATGTATTTTGACCGTAACACGCTTGAATGCAGCGGCTCTCGCACATGCGACACCGCCAGCAACGCTTGTGTTTGTCCCAGCAGCTGTGGTGGGTGCCCGGCAGGAATGGAGTGCAACGCCGACATCAGAATATGCAAGTGCACCTCCAAGCTCAACTAAGGCAAGCTAAATTAAAACAAAAAGCAAAGTTAGAGTGAAAGCAGGCTCGGCAAAACCGAGCCTGTTTTTTTGCCTTTTTGGAAGGTGGCCTTTTTTTTGCATCATTTGTTCTCAACCTTTGGTTTGTCTTGAGTTAGGTTGGCGCGCATGAATTATCAACCCACCATCGGCCTTGAAGTCCACGCGCAACTCTTGTCGCAAAGCAAATTGTTCTGCGGAGCTTCGACGCGTTTTGGAGCAGAACCCAACGCAAACGTCCACCCCCTGTGCATGGCCATACCGGGCACTTTGCCCAAACTCAACGCAGCCGTTGTCGACATGGCCATCCGTACAGGCCTTGCGCTCAATTGCACCATCAACCTGGAAAGTCACTGGGATAGAAAACACTACTTCTACCCGGACTTGCCTTCGGGTTTCCAAGTGACACAAAGCGAGTTGCCCATTTGTGAATATGGCACGTTGAGCATTCCCACCCCAGAGGGAAGTGAGCGCCACATTCGCATTCGTCGCATTCACATGGAGGAGGATGCGGGCAAACTCATGCACGACTCCCAAAGCGGAGAGTCTCTGGTGGATTTGAACCGAGCGGGCATACCCCTGCTTGAAATTGTCAGCTACCCGGACCTCAAAACAGCAGAAGAGGCCACCACCTATTTGCGTACCCTTCGCGACATTCTCGTTTATATTGGCGTCAACGACGGCAACCTTGAGGAGGGCTCCTTCCGTTGTGATGCCAACGTTTCTATTGCGCCCAAGGGCTCCACCACTCTGGGCACCCGCGTGGAAATTAAAAACATCAACTCCTTCCGCTATGTGCAAAAAGCCATTGAATATGAAATTGCAAGACAGGTTTCCGTCTTGGAAAACGGTGGCAAACTGGTGCAGGAGACACGCCTTTGGGATGCAGAAAAAAACGAGACGCGCTCCATGCGCTCCAAGGAGAATGCCCAGGACTACCGCTATTTCCCTGAGCCCAACCTGCCCCCCCTGTTTGTCCCGGCAAGCCAAGTGGAAGCTTTGAAAAAAACCTTGCCGGAATTGCCCAAGGCCAAATGCCGCCGCTATGTTGAAAGCCTGGGGCTTCCACCCTATGACGCTTCAGTACTCACCTCTGAGCGTGAGTTGGCCGAATATTTTGAGGCCTGCCTTGTGCACTATGCCGACGCCAAAAAACTCTCCAACTGGGTAATGGGGGAGCTTCTGCGTATGATGAAGGAGGAGGTGCTTGGGTTTTCTGCCTTGAGGTTTTCACCGGAGCAGTTTGCCCGCCTGCTGAAGGCCGTTGACGAGGGAAAAGTTTCTTTGAATGCGGCCAAAGAGGTGTTTGCTGAAATGTTCCGCACAGGCAAGGAGCCTGAGCAAATTGTTGAAGCCAAGGGCCTCGCTCAGGTTTCAGACACGGGCGCCATAGAGGCAGCCATTGCAACGGTGCTTGCAACCCAGGCAAGCGAAGTGGAGAAATACCGCTCAGGCAAAAAGCAGGTTTTTGGCTTTTTGGTAGGCCAAGTCATGAAAGCCATGCAAGGCAAGGCAAACCCGGCTGTCATCAACAACTTGCTGCGTAACCGCTTGGACAGCTAGCCCCTCCAAGGCCATGCATACCCAAAACTTCTTGCATGGCCCCCACACACACTTTTCAGCCTTGCCCATGTGCGCCTGCGTCTTGTTTCACCCATACTGAAACATTCAAATTGCAGAGGGTTTCGGTATAAACAAAACAAAGGAGAGAGCGGGGAGAGGGCGCAGGGCCTGGGGTTTTCTCTCCAACGCCAAGGAGAAGTGTATGCGTTGTTTTCTAAAGCTTGTGGTGTTGTTTGGGTTGGCATGGAGTGTTTGGGCGCAGCCTACCACGCCCCAGCGGGGGCGCGTGGTACTTCCCCCTAGGCCACCCCCCCCTCCGCCGTTAATATGGCTTGTGGACACCTCGGCTGAGCCCATTCAGTTGGTGTCCATAAAGGTGGAGGGACAAATGGCGGGGCGTTTGGCCAAAACCACTTTGGAGCTTGTCTTCAAAAACCCCAACGCACGCATATTGGAAGGCGAGTTGCAATTCCCCCTGCTGGAGGGACAACAGGTGACGGGTTTCGCCTTGGACATAGACGGCCATTTGCGCCCAGCCGTCCCCGTTGAGAAAGCCAAGGGCCAGGAAATTTTCGAAGAAGTCATCCGCACACGGGTGGACCCTGCCCTGCTGGAAGCAACACAGGGCAACAACTTTAAACTGCGGATTTATCCCCTACCGGCCAAGGGAGAGCGCAGGGTTTCTCTCACCCTTGTGGAGCGAATGCCCACAGACAGCAACAACGCTGCACTCTATCGCCTGGCCTTGCCTCCTGCGGAGTTGTTGGACGTGTTGGAGGTGCGCCTTCGCAGCACAGGGGTAGTGGTTGAGAAAAGCAAAATTGTCAGTGGCCTTCCCGGGGGGGAATGGTGGCAGCGGGAGGGTGAGGCCAAGTTGGAGTTTCGCCGCGAGAAGGTGAAACCCGGGGAGCGCATTGAGGTGTTGTTGGCCCAACCCCCCGGCCCCCAACTCCTTGTTGAAAACAAAGACAACACCTCTTATTTTTATGCGGAGTTGCCGCCTGTGGCCTTTGAGCGCGCAGAGCGCCCTGCCCCTTCTCGGGTGGCTTTGTTATGGGACGCTTCAGGCTCCGGCGACAAGCGCGAGCATGACCGCGAATTCATGTTGTTGGATGCGTGGTTTGCGGCTGTGCGCCACACCGAGGTGGTGTTGACTTTGGCCAGAGACACGGCCGAGGACATGGGCCGCTTCCAAGTGAAAAACGGTGACTGGTCCGCACTGCGGGCCGTTTTGGAAAAAGTGGTTTATGACGGCGCAACCAGCGCCTCGGCCTTTCGCCCTGCAACACCTGTGGAGGCGGTGCTGTTGTTCTCGGATGGGCTTGTCAACTTTGGCTCTCCAAACTTTGTGCGCTTTGAGGCCCCGGTATTGGCTGTCAACGCCGCCGCTTCTGCCGACATCAACCGCTTGCGCCTCCTGGCCGAAAACAGTGGCGGCGCTTGGGTGGACCTCATGCGGGAGGAGCCTGCTGCAGCTGCCCGCAGCTTGCGCGAAGCCGCACCTCGCGTGCTCACTTTGCGGGCCACCGGCGCCAAGGAGTTGGCACGCTCCTGGAATTCCTCGGCTTTGAGTGGCTTGGCCGTGGCGGGCATTTTGACGGCACCGTCGACGAATATTGAGGTGGAATGGCTTTTGCCCAACGGACGCAAAGAGAAACAAAACTTCAACGTGACAGCCACCAACGTGGCCGGAGAGTTTGCAGCCCAGGAGTGGGCGCGCCTTCGCGTGAGTGAGCTTGAAGCCGAATATGAGCTGAACCGCGCCCAAATTCAACGCCTCGGCAAAGCCTTTGGCCTTGTGACGCGCAACACCTCCCTCATTGTGCTTGACCGCGTCGAGGACTATGTGCGCCATGAAATTGTGCCGCCTGCAGAATTGCGCGCCGAATATGAGCGCCAACGGGGTTATGCACGCAACAAAGCTGAGCAAAGCAAGGCCGCGCACGTTGAGCAGGTGCTTTCTCAATTCCAACAAAAATTGCAGTGGTGGGAAAAGGAGTTTCCAAAAGACAAACCCCAGGCCGAAAAGAAAAAAACCGGAGACTCTGTGGATGAAAGAGAAGAAAGGATGCCTATGTCCATGCTCAACGCCCTGGAAGAGTCTAGGAGCACAGCCAGCCCCCCCCCACCCGCTTCAGCACCCTTGAGACAGCCCGCCCCCATGCGACGAGAGCGCATGCCTGCGGGGGCGTCGCGCAGCTTCGCTGCTGGTGGCTCCGCCAGCCTCGCGGGACGCGCGAAGGCTGCCTCACCCTCTGCCCCCACCCAGGCCACCATTCAGCTGAAAAAGTGGGAGTCCAATGCGCCCTATGTGCAGCGTTTGAAGAAGGCTTCCAAGGCACAACTCTATCGTGTTTATCTCGACGAGCGGCCTGGCTATGTCAACAGCACGGCTTTCTTCCTCGACGTTGCCGACATTTTCTTTGACAAGGGCGAAACCGCTTTGGCGCTTCGTGTGCTTTCCAACCTCGCGGAGATGAACCTTGAAAGCCGCCACATTCTGCGCGTGCTGAGCTACCGCCTCTTGCAGGCAAGCCGCGCTGACTTGGCGGTTTGGCTGTTGGAGCGCGTGCTGGAGCTTTCGCCGAATGAGCCACAGTCCTGGAGGGATTTGGGCCTGGCTTGGGCCAAACTCGGCGAAACACAAAAAGCCGTCGACAACCTCTATGAGGTGGTTTCCCGCCCCTGGCATGGCCGTTTCCCCGGCATAGAGTTGATTGCGTTGGGAGAGCTCAACGCCATTGCGGCTTCGGCCAAAACCAAACCCAACACCTCGGCCATGGACACGCGCCTTTTGAAAAACCTCCCCGTGGACTTGCGTGTGGTGCTCAGCTGGGACAGCGACAACACGGACATTGACTTGTGGGTGACAGACCCCAACGGCGAAAAAGTCTATTATGGGCACTCCCTAAGCTACCAAGGCGGGCGCATTTCAGCGGACTTCACCGGCGGCTATGGCCCCGAGGAATTTTTGTTGAAAAAAGCCAAACCCGGCAAATACCTCGTGCAGGCTCAATTCTATGGCCACAACCAACAGACGGTTTCGGGAAGCACCAGTTTGCAACTGAATTTCTTCACCGGCTTTGGCACAGCCAAACAAAAGGAGCAGCCCGTCACCTTGCGCCTGCAAAACCAGAAAGAAGTGGTGACTGTCGGCGAGTTTGAAGTCAAATAGGGCGGTGGAAACCTATTGAATATAGAAAATAACCCGCTCGGTGCCGAAAATAAACTCGTCCTCGTTGGAAATTTCCCGACGCATTATTTTTTCGTGTTTCTTGTCAAAATTCTCGTGTTTCTTGTCAAAGCCTCCTTGTTTCTCAACGAAGAAAGTCCCATTCGAAGAGTTGAGGTCTTCTAGAATGAAGGTGTCCCCCTCGCGAGTAATCCGCGCGTGTTGCCTTGAGACACGGTTGGAGTCAATGACACAGTCGCAAGTTTTCCCGCGGCCGATGATGAATTCGTCCCCCTCTATGAGAATGGGCTCCTTCCCAGGAATCAACATATAGAGTTCCACCCCAGCCTCCTCCCCAACCTCCACCTCACCATAAACACCACTTTCTTGTTCGTTGAGAATTTTCTCCACGTCGTGCTCGGGAGGGGGCAACCTCAAAACCATATCCTTACTGGAGGAATGTTCTGGAGAACTCGCAATGGCTCCCTCATAGTTGGCCACCCCTTGGAGCCCAGTCTCCGAAACCGCATTGTGTACAGGCACATGCCCGGAAACCACATAACCATTGAGGCGCGCCAAGGTGAAAATGGCCTGGCATACCAGGCTGTTTTGGGGCACACCCATCTCCTGTTCCATCAACTCTAAAATACTCCAGAGGTGCTCTGGTATTTGCAGTCCGTCATTCATGTTTCCTCGCTTATTCCATTGTGTCTTTTACAAGGCAAGCCCCAATGGAAAATTCTTTGGATAAACCCACCCCATCAGCCTGTCCTCCTTGGCGAAAAAACCAGGACACAGGCTTGTTCACTGCAAGGCGACAAGCTTTGGGCTTTTTCAACAAAGCAGCTTAGTCTTCTGGTGACGCATCTCTCTGCGCGCCCGCTTGGTTAATGCGCTCTTTCAACTCCTTGCCCGTACGGAACAGGAGGCCTCGCTTGGGCTTGACAGGAATGGTTTCGCCGGTTTTGGGGTTGCGCCCCTGGTAGCCGCCATATTCTTTGGTATGGAATGCACCAAAACCCCGAATCTCTATGTTTTCACCTCGAATCAGCGCGTCCTGCATCGAGCCAAAAATCGTCTCGACGGTGGCCTCCGCTTGCTTCAAAGTCATTTTCCTGTCTTCTACCAATTTGTTTACTATATCGGATTTCAACATCGCCATTTCTCTCTGGGTTCCCAAAACTCAATCCACCAAAACCCAACCTGCACCAAAGCCTCCTAAAAATAAAGGCGTTTCTATAAATTCGCCAAAGCCGCCCAATTCATGCCTCTTAGCCGACTTAGATTGTCTTCATCTATGGAAAAAAACAGCTTCTCTATTTCTGCAATGGAAGGCTGTGTCTCTCCTGAAACATGTCTATAGAAGGATGGCATGGCTCCAACCGCTAAGCTAATATCAGCTAATGTCAATTCTGTCAGGGGTTTGGTGGGCAAAAACGCTTCTTTTTGAGCCCACTCCAGCACTTCTGCCTTCAAAAGCAGCAATACCACCTCCTCCACCCTCTGCTCTGGAAGCTTCAACCGCTTGGCCAATATGCCCAAACTCAAGGCCTGCGGCTCCTCCAGCCCTGCCAGCGAAAACTCCTTCGCTATCCTCGCCCCAATTAACTCATAGGCTCGCGGGTGCATGTGAAGACGCTTGAAGGCCTCTTGGAAATTCCGGTGCTCCCAAGCATAGGCCAAACGCGCCCCCAACAGCAAAATGTACCACGAGAGGTAGAGCCATGTCAAAAACAGGGGGAAGGCACCCAAAGAGCCCCATACCACATTGGCTTGGTAAAAAGAACGGGCCACACCTTGGTAGAGGGAGCGGGCCAACTCCCACAACATGCCGGCCCCCAACGCCCCCAAAAACGCCGCCCTCCATGAAACGGCTACTTGAGGCAAAAACCTATAGAGAACAACAAGCCCTCCCAATACAACAAAAATGGAAACCCCAACCCCCATGAAAGAAAGCCACGGGCCCTCCCACTTCTCCAATAAACGCCTGAACAGAATGCTCCCGGACAACAAAACCCCTATCGCCACCGGCCCTAATAACAATACCGCTAAATAGGAAAACCCCCTCGTAAAATAATGCTTGCGCTTGGAAGTGCCCCAAATCTCGTTGAATGCAGCTTCCAAATGCTGCAACAATGCCACCGCGGACAACAATAAAAAGAAAAACGAGACAGAGCCCATCGCAACGGATGAAAATGTTGAAAAAAACCGCTGCAAAATAGCCTCCGTCCTCGCATGCATCCCCGGCTCAACCAGACTTTGCACCCACTGCATCAGCCACAAAGAAAGCCGTGGCCCATAAAACCATTGGATGATGCCTAGGGCCACACCCAATAACGGCATGACGGATACCAACGAAATGAATGTGAGGTGGCCTGCCGAAACCACCATCCTCCCCCGCTTCGAGGAGCCTTGCTTCAGCGCACGAATAAACTTTCGGACTTCGACAAACACACTTCCCTCCTGGAAATGAGCTCCCATCTCCACCACAAACACCGTGGCTCCAACATCTCACTCATATGAAGCCTCACCACCCTCTTCGTCCCTCTCCTTTATCCGCTCCTTGTGCGCCGCCCTCTCCTCCACCACCCGCCCCTCCCCCGGACGCCTGGACGGCTTCCTCGAGTCCTTGCGCGAACGCTCACGGTTGGAGCTCCGCTTGGCTCCACGCTCGTGCCCTTCTGAAGAGCGCCCCTCCGCATGCCGACTTTCTGAATGCCGACTTTCTGAATGACGACTTTCTGAATGACGACTTTCCGAATGGCGGCTCGGCTTGGGGGCGCCATAGCTGCCGGCATTCTCCAAATGCTCCCTCGAAGAGGCAATCCTGTGCTCCGGGCCCAGCGTGGAGCGCGCATAAATGTCATATTGCTCGCGGTGGTAGTTGTGCTGCCCTCGCACATAAATGGACTTGTTCAGCCTGTCCATGAGGTGGCGCAACTCCCCCCTCTCCTCCCCTAACAACAAACTCGCAACATCCATATTGCAGTGAATGACAAGCGTCGGGTCCTTCAACGCACTTGTGGAACGACGTAACTCCCTGAAAATTTCATAGGCCACCGTCGAAATTGTCTTTACATACCCTTGGCCGTCACAATAACCACAATCCTCATAGACAACCCGCCCTATGGACTCGCGTACCCGCTTTCGCGTCATCTCCACCAACCCCAACTCGGAAATACGCAATACGTTCGTCTTCGCCTTGTCCCGCCCCAAGGCCTCCTGCAACGCTTTAAATACTTTGTCCCGGTTTTGGGACTTCTCCATGTCAATGAAGTCGCAAATAATAATGCCGCCAATGTTGCGAAGCCTCAACTGGTAGACAATCTCCTTGGCCGCCTCTACATTAATTTTTGTAATGGTTTCTTCGAGACTCTTCTTCCCCACATAGCGGCCTGAATTCACATCCACCGCCGTCAACGCCTCCGCTTGGTCAAAAATGAGGTAGCCACCACTCTTCAGCCAAACCTTCCGCTGCTGCGCACGCTTAATCTCTTCCTCAATGCCATAGGCGTCAAATATGGGCTCCCCATTCTCATGCAGAGAAACACGCTCCCTCAACGCAGCGTCCTGCGCAGAAACAAAATGGAGGACACGCATGTATTCGTCGCGGTCATCAATCACCAAACGCTCAACGTCCCGCGCAAACAAGTCTCGCGTCGCACGCAAAATGAGGTCCAAATCCGGGTGAAGCAACCCCGGCGTCTTGCGCGCCTCATTCTCACGCAAAGTGCCTTTCCATACCTCCAAAAGAAAACGAATGTCGGCCTCAAGCTTCTCCTGGGTGACATTCTCTGCAACTGTGCGCACAATAAAACCCGTCCCCGGCGGCCTCAAACGCTCAACAATCTCCCGCAACCGCCGCCGCTCCTTGTCGTTGCCAATACGCCGGCTAATGCCAACATGGTCAACCGTCGGCATGAAAACCAAATGACGGCCCGGAATGGAAATGTGGGAAGTCAAACGCGCGCCCTTGGTGCCAATGGGGTCCTTTGAAATTTGCACCAACACTTCTTGGCCTACCTGCAAAAGCTCCTCAATTTTGGCCGTACGCCTGCTGCGCCTTTCCTCAAATACACGAAAACCCGCACGACGCTCCAATATGCGAAGCTGCACCTCTTCTTCGCTGAGGGGAGGGGCTTCTCCCAAAGTGGCCGCAATCACCTCTGCTCCTGTCGGTACCCCGGCGCCTCCTTCCGCTACCCCCTCCCCCTCTGCCTCTCCTGCGTCCAACACCAACGGCTCTTGCCCCAATGGCGACTCCTCCAAAGAAGTTGCAGAAATTTCTGCCGCTACACCCGACAAACCCAATAGCTCGGCTTGCTGCCCCTCCGGAGAAAATTCCAAAATAACCGGCTCCTCCTGCGCCAATTCCTCCGGCTCCTCAGGAACGTCCGCTACCTCCTCGTCACTCTCCCCTTCTGTCAATTCATAGTGGAATTTCGAAAACTCCGGGTCATAAAACACATCGTTGACATAGAGAAAGGCAGCCTTGCCTATGCCTATGTCCACAAAGGCCGCTTGCATGCCCGGCAGCACACGCGTTACCTTGCCTTTGTATATGTTCCCGACAATTCCTTTGTCTTTTTTACGCTCTAAATAAAACTCCGAAATATGCCCATTCTCCACCAATGCGACGCGCGTCTCGCGTCCTGTCGCGTTGATGATAAGAACACTGCTCATGTTGAAATCCCATTTGCAGCCCGTTGGAACGAAACCCTTTGGGACGGGAAACACAAAGAATTCGACCAGCGCTGCACTTAAAGAATTTAATGGCGGAGCCTAAAAGCCGCTTTCCTTGCTTCTGCAAACGACAATGCCTGCCCATATAAGCTCCAAGGGGGAAAACCCCCAAAATACGGCCCCTCAAAAGCCTGCACTCGCTAACCACTACCAAAAGCAAAACCCTAAGGGACGCCTCTCCCGTCAAACTCGAAAACAAGCCTAGGCTTTCAGAAGTTCCCCCCTCTGTAAAGACTTCAACAACAAAAACTTGGTTTCTCCAAACGTTTTGAGCGCGGACGCCACTTAAGCCGAAGCCCCAACCAGCCCAATACCTCCGGACAACGCCGATCATCCGCTAAACCCACATGTAAGGCAACCCAGCGCACAAACTCCTCACTCAGGCCCTCTCCCTCGGGCCCCCCTCCATGAAAAAATACCCAAATTCTACCGTTTACGGACATTTTTTGAGACAACTTCGGCAAATATTCTACCAGCTCCCTCTTGCTGCCTCCGAAAAATAAAATAATGTCTACCCCCGTCTTGCACTCGTCCATTAAATGGACACCTTCCAGAAAAGGTAGAAATTTCTCTCGAAATTCAGAGGGCATATGACACAAAGACAACGTCATCCCAGTCCGTATGCCCCAAAAAGCCAGCAAAGACCAAGCTTCTTCCTTTGTCATCTACGCATCTCCCTCTTGAAGGCCCTCCCCCTAAACACCCTCAGACATAACCCAGGCGACGTCTTAGTGCCCACTCCAGCATACAACACACAACAAATAAAACGAAAAAATACCACCTGTCCCACTTGGGCTCATCCTTGGAACGGTCAATTTCTATGGGCGCCGGCTGCTTCAGCGGAACCTCTTTGAGGGAAACAGCGTTGCTTTTGAAAAACCGCCCCTGCGTGCTTTCTGAAATGGACTTCAAAAGCTGCGAGGAAACCCTCGCCGTCGAGCGCTCTTCTCCCAATGGCTCTATGACAAAAGCATCCTGACTTTCCTGCTCCGCTGCAACAATACCGCGGGCCAACAGCTTATAGGCGCCTCTCTCAAGCCCGTTAAATTCAACATGCGCATGCCCCTCTTCGTCGGTTTCAAGCTCGAGCACCTGGAGACGCTGCTGCTTTTCTAGAGAAACCAACTCAAGGCTTATGCGCGTGTGCGGCGCAGCAGCATAGTCCACTGTGCGGGTCTTCAGGCTCGCCCCCACCACCTTCCCTGTTGAAAAACGTGGGGCGTCTGCCGCTATAAGCAATGGCGTCAACTCCGGGTCCCTCGTCAACCACCGCAGCGTATTCTTGAAAAAACGCTCATAACTGTGAGAGGGCGCTCCCGTAGAGTGCGCTAAAAAAGCCCAGTGCCATGTCGAGTCCACCATGAGTGCCGCTACACGGCCACGGCCATATTCCCATAGGGCAAATACCGGAAGCCTCTGCGCACCCGCCGAAAGCGTGGGGTGTTCCAAAAGCACCGTCGCCGCTTTTTTCGCACGCGTGCGGTTGAGGCCTTGCAACAGCGGTAGTTGGGCCCACAAACGCTTCGTCTCCTCACTGTCTTTCCCAAACGCCGTTATGGGGTGGCGCAAACCCTCAGGTGTAGGGTGGGGAGAGAAAAGTTGGACTTCCGCCCTCCCGGCTGCCTCCACCGGAAGTGCCCGCGCCAACTCCTGAAACCCCTGCTTGGACTCCCCCAGAGAGCGGTCCCCCCCCATGAGTAAAAATGCCCCCCCGCGAAAAAGGTATCTCTCCAAATTCCCCTCATAAAGAGAAATCATCAACTGCGGCTCGCTATAGCCAAAGTTTTGAAAAATCACCACGTCAAAACTGGCCAACTGCTCATCAAAAATCTCACGCATCGGAAAAGGTATCAGCGACATCTCCTCCCCCTCATTGCTGACTTCGGTTGGGTCGTCATGGTTGCGCAAAATATAAAAACTTATCAACTCAATGTTGGAGTCCTCCTTCAACAGCCCACGCAAAAACCGCTCCTCCCAAGAGGGACGCCCTGAAACCAACAAAACACGAATGCGGTCCCGAATCACTTTGAGACTGAAGGAGCGCTCGTTGTTGTCAACCAATACCTCCTCTGGAGAAACCTCCACCCCCACCGTGTAAACAAAACGCCCCGTCCTGTCGGGCGTCACTTCAAAAGCAACCGTCTGTACCTCGTCTTCAAGCTCCGCCTGAATCTCCTTGGAAGCCATAAGTTGCCCTTCGCTTTTGAGAGAAACACTGAGTTTCTTTCCTTTAAAACCTCGTATGCGTATGCTCGCGTCCACCTGTAGCTTGCTGCGGACAAACGCAAAACCATCGGGCTGAATGCGCTCAATGGCAACGTCCTTCAAATTCTCTTCGCCCACCAATACCGTGGACACAGGAATGCCTAACCCCTTCAAAAACTCTGCCGCCTGGGCACTTATGCCGTGGCGTAGGCGGGTGTTGTCCGCCCCGTCGGAAACCAACACCACCCCCACCAAAGGCTTGCTGCCTTGAGTCGCCTGCGAAAGCGCCCTCAACCCCGCTAACAAATCCGTATGTTCTGCCTTCGGCACCTCCTCCCCCATCCATGCCAATGTGGCAGGCATTAAACTCTCCCCAAAACCAAACAACTCCACCCCCTCGGGACGCTCGCTACGTTGCTCCAATAAAGCTTGCACCACCTTCAAAGCTTCGGCCATGCGCGTCTCTCCACCAGGGCGGGAGGGCAACTGCATGGAGGCCGTCTGGTCCACAAGCAGCGCTATTCGCCCGGGCAAGTGGGCCAAAGTCCTGCTGCGCTGGCCCGGCTCCAAGAGAAACAACAACAACATGGCCGCAGCCAACCAGCGAAGCCCCAACAACAAACGGCGCATGAGGGCACTGCGCTCTCGGCGAAGGCCCCAATAACCCGCCCCCAATGAAAGCATACAAAAGAAAACAGCCCCCCACCATAACCACGCCGGCAAAGGCGAAAAACTCACCCACTCGGAAGTATGCAGCGCAGGAAACTCCATTAGCGCCGACGCCTCACCAACGCGGGAAGGTGCGCAGCATCATCCTTGTAGTCAAGGCAAAGGGCATAAATAATAAGGTTAATGGCCAGGCGAATCGCCATCTCCCTCTGCCTCTCCCCACCGGGTATGACGGGGTATTCAAAATGCCCTGCCTCGTTGCGCGCAAATACCCCCATTAAGTCATTCGGCACCAACACCACCGCCACCCTCCTCCCCAAAAGACAAGCCTCCAAAAAGGGACTCACCCCCCCTCGCCCCGCAGCTGAGGACAGCATATAAAAACTTTTAAACAAAACATGCTCCGCACTCAGCTCAACCATAGGGGCCTGCGGCAATACCTGGGACATCTCTCGTCTGAAACTGTCTTCAAAACCACCACCGCTACCGTTGGCATCCGCCAAAATAAACCCGCCAACCTCAAGGTAACGCCGTATGTTTTGCCGCGTACCCTGCTCCAAGGGCGCAAACCCCCCCTCCCCGCCAAAATAGAGAAAGGGCAATTCAAATAGGCGAGGACTGTCCAAACGTATGGGAATGGGCTCCAACACCACCTCCGTCGCGGTGCGCCTTTGGACTTCATAGGAAAAACGCCTCAAAGCAGAGCGCCTTGAGTCCCACTTGCCCGTATATTGCGCCATGGCCGGCACCCAACGTGAGCTCTCTCCAAAAGCCCACGCCCTTGAGGCCAAAAAAGTCGAGCCCAAAAAAGTCAGCAGTTGACGACGACTCAGGGACAAGGCACTTTTCACCACATTCCTTTCAGAAAAACCGATATAAGAAAGCCATGGCAAAGTCCCCTAAAAAACGCGGTATGAAGAAGAACGCCCCGCCTTCCCCTCAGGAAACAGCCCCTCAACAGCATGCCGCAAAACAGAGCTCTTCGCCTTCTTCCCTGGAAACGGCTTTCCTCCATTATGAGGCCGGAGACATGGTGGCCACACGCGCGCAAGCAAAGGCTTTCGCCGAAGAAACCCCAGAGGACGCCACCGCACCACCGGCCTTGCTTGCCAAACTCTGGCCCTCCCCCTCACCTTCGCCTTCCCGACAGGCCATCGCCCAAGCCCTCTCTGGGCATACCCGGCCACCCTCTTCTGCTTATGCCTATGCCTTGGTGTGCCTCGCTGTCGCTGCATTCTTGGGCCTCGTCGTCTTCTTGAGGAGCTGAAACCCCCATGTCCCCCTGGTTTCAATGGGCGATGAATTATGGCCAGTGGAATCCCCAGGCCTGGCTGGAAACGCTGCTCCATTGGCCTTTCTGGGGCGCTGTCCTTGCCACTGCCCTCGGGCTCTGTTTCCTCATTGTCGGCCAGGGTTTTGCGTTTCGCCTGGTTATGGCCCTCATGGGCGCCCTCATCGGCTTCGCCTGGAGTCAACCCGTTATTCGCCTGTTGGCCCTGCCGGACTTCGCCAACAGCGAGCAGGTATATGCCGTCTTGCTGGGCATTGTGGGAATGAGCACGCCAGAGGCCGTTCTCTTCCTCATTCTGGCCATCCCCTCAGCCTTTGCTTGTGTGGCTTATCTCGGACTTAAAAACCCTTTGCTGGGGTTTGTGCCCGCCTTCCTGGTGGGTGGCGCTATTGGACTTATTTTGAAAAACCATATACGCGCTTTCATCGCCTCCGCTTTGGGCGCGTGGATGTTGGTTTTGGGCATATTGGCGGGCCTCTACCAGCGAGGGTGGATTTCTAAGCGCGTGCTCGAAAACCCCTGGGCCATCCTCACCACCATCGCCTTCCTCACCCTCGGCGGCACCTTCTTCCAAATGAGCTTCTATGGCAAAAAACAACAACGCGCTCAACGTAAAGCCGAAAAAGCTCGCCTCCAAACCTTCGCCGAAGACAAAGCTGCCTTGGAGCAAAAATGGTCCAGCTATGCCAGCAAAAACAAACTCCCTAAGGCCTAGGGAACGCACATTCAAAAATAAGGCCCCTCTGGTGAGGGGCCCTGGTGCTCAACAGCAGAGTGTTATGAACAGAGTCCTGCACATGTTGCTTCCCGCATTGCCTCACAGCTTCCGGCATTTCTCAGTGTCTTTGCACATGCTTGCATTGCAGATAGGCTTGAAAATTCTTTGCACTTAAACACGCTCGTCAAATCTTTTAAAAACGACTCTGCTCCTTGCTTGCTCTCGCAAAGCTTAGCAGTCAAATCTTCTATGGCCTGTTGTTGAGCTGCGTTAGATGCTCCGTAGAAATCTAGTTCCTCCTCACAAAGATATAGAGGAACAAGCATTTCGGCACCAGCTCCGCAGGCTTTTATCCATTCGTCGCTTCCCTCTTCCTTTTTTTCTGCTGAACACCAATCCGACTTTTCGTAAATATCCCATCGCTTATCACAGTCGTCGGTCTTTTTTAGAGCTTTGAGAACTTCCTCCATCATGGCGGCATCCGGAGACTTGCAGTATGCTGTCTCTTGTTCTGCAAACTTCTTGTCGCTTTCGCAAAGCGCAAGCTCATCCGCTAGGCCTTCCTTCTCGGCACAATAGGCAAATCTACCTATTTCAACTTCCAGCTTGCAGTGTTCAGCCGTGCTTAACTTTGTGTCTTTTTTGTCGACAACGCTACCGCCGCTGCCGCCACCACCACCACCGCCGCCGCTACTGCTTCTGCTTTTTTTCTTCCCGCATCCTCCGTCTGCCCCCGCCAACATTAGACCAGCCAAACACAAACTCCCTAATAACAAAAACTTCTTCATCTTTCGCCTCTCCCATTTCTTTGTGAATCACCTAACAACACCTTCAACCTGTTCAGCCTACCTTTCGGCAGTCTCGAATACAAAATATACCCCAAACCCAACCAACGTCAACCCCTTGTTTTAATTATAACTATCTGTGCTAGAACTTTTGTATACAGCGGACAATGCGTGTGGGCGCCCCCAACAACCAACCGCAGCGCAACCTGCGCCATGAAAAAGGGCCCCGCTCAAAAGGGGGCCCTTGGAAAGCTCAACAGCTGAGTGTTAGGAACATAATGTCGAACACGTTGTTGCGAAAACTTCCGTCAACTCTCGACAGTCCCTGGCCGCGCTTGCTGCCTCAGCACATGGCTTTATGACAGAGGCCTTCGGTGATTTGCAGACTCTCGAAAACCCTTCCAGGGTTTCTTTGCTGTCGCATTTGCTCCTCTGTTGGATAACGAGGGCATCGAAATCTTCTTCGGTCATCTCCCGGTAGCCAGAGGGATTCTCACAAGCATCCTCTATAACAGCAATTTCGGCCACAAGTCTGCAGACTTCCAACAAGTCGGTCCCTGTGCTTTCTTCTCCTTTTTCCTCGCCTTTTTCCTCGCCCTTCTCCTCGCCCTTCTTCTCCTCCTTCTTCTCCTCCTTCTTGTCGCCTTCTTTAAGCTCGCAACTCCCGCTTGCACCCACCAACATCAACCCGCCCAAACACAAACACCCCAACAATAAAAGCTTTTTCATTTCCTACCCCTTATTCCCTTTCTTTTTTGCAAAACACTTCATGTGAAACGCCTAACAACACTTTGTGGCACCTTGCGGTACCTTGTAATGCTTTTGCTTCGGCCTGCTTTCATGTAGGCCTGTTTGGCCACTTTTCGGCATGCCTGAGTACAATATAAGACATGAAGGTCTTCAGTGTCAAGCGCTTGTTTTGTCTAAACTATATGTGCTGGAACTTTTGTATACAGCAGACAATGCGTGTGGCTTGTCGCGGGGGGCGGGCGGGGGCAACACATGGGGCATGTGCCGGGCTAACACCCCACTTTTGGCCAGGCGGCTGCTGAAGGCTCTGTTGTTCGGCAGGCCAAAAAAGGCTTCAACGCATGCTCGTCAAAAGCCGCACTCCAGTGGGCAAACTTCCCCCCCTTCTCCCATGCCTCCATTGCCGCTAAACCCGCCTCCGGGCCACACTGGGCCAGCATATATTCTATAAAGGCCCAGCGAGGGCTGGTGCAGCGCAGTTGCGCTTTCCCTCGCAAACGTGCACGCAAAAGGCGTAAACGGTTTTCAAGCTCGGCAATGCCCGCAAAAGGTGCACCATCCATCGGCGTGTGGCGCTTGGCGACAAACGGGGCTATGCCCAAAACCACCGGAAGCTGCTTGGACAAGGCCACAACCAAACAGGCCAACTCCTCAATGTCCGCCGCCTCCTCCGTGGGGAGTCCCAACATAACATAAAGCTTGAGGTGGTGCATGCCGCATGCCTTGGCCCATAGGGCGGCTTGCAAAATGTGCTCTTCTGTGTGTCGGCGCTCCAGGAGGTTCCGCAAGCGCTGAGAGGCGCCGTCCATGGCCACGGTTAATATTTGGGCGCCCCCAGCACGCAGGGCTTGAGTGAGGCGCAAACTCAGGCGGTCCGCCCTCAACGAGGAAACCCCCACCTCCCTGCCTGCCAACGTGCTTTCTTCCAAAAGCTCCAGCAAATGCGGGTGGTCTGTTACGGCCGCACCTACAAAACCTATGCGCTTGGCCCACGGGGGTATGCTTTCTAAAATCCTCTGCTTGGAAACCAGGCGAAGCCCTCCGTTGGTTGTCCTCCGCATAACACAATAGTGGCAACCACGGGAGCAGCCACGCCCCGTCTCCACGAGAAACATGGAGGACAACTCCGTGTTCGGCGTCACCACCTGAGAGTAGGCGGGCAGCTGCGCATCTTCGGCTTTGCATATGTCAAAACGCCTCTGTGCCACGGAAATGCCCGGTACAAAAAAACCGGGGTGCTTTGCCAAAATACTCAACACCTCGTGCTTGGCAATATGTGCCTCACACACCCCCAAAAGTACCTCTATGAGTCCCTCTCCCTCTCCCTGCACCAATACGTCTACAAAAGGCTCCAGGGGGGCCGCATTTGAAAAACTCAAAGGCCCCCCAGCAACCACCAAAGGCGCATGCTCCGGCCGCTCGCTGCTTCTCAATGCAAGCCCTGAAAGCGCCAACATTGACAAAACACCCGTCAACTCCAATTCATAGGCTACTGAAAAAGCCAATATGGAAAACTCCGCAACGGGACGCTGCGTCTCCAGGCTAAACAATGGCATACGCAAACGCCGTACCAGCGCCTCGTCGTCCGGCAAAAAAGCCCGCTCCGCAAAGGCAAACGGCAACTCGTTTATTTTTCTATAAATGGTTTGAAAGCCCAGGGAGCTCATCGCTACACGGTAGGGGCTGGGGTAGCATAGGGCCACCCCCAATGCCCCCTGTTTGAAAACAGCCCCCCTCTCCGCCTTCAACAAAGCTTTGGCTTCTGAAAGCAGTTGGTGTCGCGAAGCACTCATAGAGTTTGGAAACAGCCTCTATTTTGAGAGTTTTTCAATAAGCTCCTTCGGAGGAAGTGTGACGGTACAATAGCCCTTCTCATGGCACTTCAAAAACCCCGCAAAGTCCGGGTTAATGGGGGAGCCTTCTTGCCCCCTCACAGAGGGCGTGCAATCCTCGTCACTCTTGCACTTATAGGCCGGCCACAACGCGACAAAGTGATATTTTCCGGTGCAAACTTCGCTGGCCCCTTCCTCTTGAATGCTATAGGTGACTTCACCCTCCACCAACTGCCCAGGTGAAGCAGGCATGCTATAAACAACCACGTTCCTCCATCCATAGGTGTAGGTGGTGGCCGGCAAGGTTCCTGCCGCTTCAAACGTTTTGGAAAACTCAACAAGCAGGGGGTCGTCCAGGTTGCTGCCGTTGTTCAAAGCATAGCAACGGTTTTCTGCATCCGGCTTGCTCGAGTACTCTCCCAAAACATTCAACGTAAGCGACACCTCCTGCTCCTCCTCAGCGCTCCAATGGCTTGCTTTGCTTGCCTCCTCAAAACGCTGCTGTAGGGTTTCGGTGCGCCACGCAATGTTTATTTTGTCTTGCATCGGCAATTGGTAGGTTTCAAAACCTATACGCTCTGCCGTTAACTTCTTGGCCGCGCAGGCCCCTTCTTTCATGGGCGTTATGTCGGTATATACGGCAAAGTGCGCCTGGCCTTGCTGCTGGGCTATTTGGCAATAGCCTTGAGGCTGCTCCACACAGGCAAAAACCCCCAACACCCCCCCGCAAACCAAACCACAAACCCAATGTCCTGTCTTCATGAGTTGTCTCCTCTTCAGAATGTTATGCGGGCCTCAAGCCGAGCAGAAATGGGGGATTGATAGTTGGTGGCGCGCCCAAAGTTTTTGTTCTTCGCGGAGCTGGACAACACCATTCCATCTGTTCCACGAAGCGCATTCGGATTGTCAGGTGTGCAAGCAGGGTCCTCTCTGAAACAAATGTCCTCGGGCGTTTTCGCCCCACTCGGAAGCACATCCGTATATGTGAAATTTTCGTCGACAGCAGTCGTCGTCCTGAAGTTGAAGAGGTTGAATATGGTGCCGCCCACAGAAAACACACTGCCTCCAGCAAGGCGAACGTTGAATTTCACCCCCGCATGGACGGTGCTATACCAAGGCAGGCGTTTTCCGGAGCCACGTGGGGTGATGAACACTTCGCCATAGGCGTTTTTATAGTTGCCATAGGCGTTGGTGGGTGCGCCCGATATTCCAAAATAGCTCAAACTCAAACCCAAACTCATCTTGCTCGAAAACTCAAACTCCTTTGAAACCTGAGCTTGAATGTTGTGACGGTTATCCAAAGGAAGGTTGCCGCTTCGATTGGGACTCAGCACCAGAAAGTCAAAGTCGGTGGTTGCGTTTGGACTCAACTTGTTTGTCTCAGGTTTGAACAAGCCAGAATAATTGCCTTTGAGCGTCGCATAGGTATAGCTCGCCTGCGCAAACCAGAGGCCTGAAAACACCTTGCGAAAAGTGAGCGTAAAAGCATTGTAGCTGCGAGTCGCCTCGGGAAACTCCTTGGCAATGCCAAAACCCGGATTCCCTATAAAATAGGTGTACCCATTGTCACGACTCATGTTTTCAATGACATGGTTCATGTAGCGCCGCGTATAGTTGAAACCCAAACTCGCATTCTCAAACACTTCATATTCAACTCCTGCCACAATTTCGTCGGTGCTCTGCGGTTTCAGTTGGGGGTCTACCAAAGCGGACTGGCCGTTGCTGGCAAAAGCATATTGGCTGGGGTTCGGCGCTCCCCAGGACATGTTCGCACGGTTTTCTGCCCGCACGCATCTCTCAAATGCCACGCGCACATCCTCGTTGGCGAAGTCACAATCTGCCGAGCTGACATAAGCATATCCCCCTTTGCGGCGACCAGGAAAAGAATTTTCGATGACGCTCAAGGGCACCGTTTCATAGAGGCGTGCATAGTTGACAAAAATTTTCGACTTGCCATTTTGCATAAAGTCATAGACCACACCTGCCCGCGGAGACCACTGGTTTCCAATCACCAAAGCAAGTTTGTTGTCGGAACCATAAAGCTGTTGCTGGTCCCAACGCACCCCCACATTCACTGTCACTTTGTCAAAAATGGACCAGCTGTCCTGAACGAAAGCCCCATAGGTAATGCTCTTGGGTTGGCTTCGAGAATAGAGGTCCTCGCGAAACACATCCGGCCCCAGCAAGACACCGTAGCGCTCATAGTCATCATAGAAAGAACTCCTGCCGAAAAGATATCTTCCCCCGGCAACACTGTTCAAAGAATCCATCGACATAAATTCCATATTCACCCCCGCCTTCACAACATGGTGGCCCCAGGCTTGAAGCAGAAGCGTCCCCATGGCCTTCGCAGAAACCCTGTCCAGCTTCGTGTCCTCTGGCGAGCTTCCCCCAAACCAAAAACCATCAATAACACAAGTGCCAGGGTTGGCTCTGCACAGGGCCTTGTCTGCTTCAGACAGCGTTATGTAGCCCCAGTCTGCCAGGTTGGCCATTTCAATGCCCTCATCAACCCATGTCAGCGGCATGCTGGTCATGCCTGAAGTGGCTCCAAGCAGAGAACCATCGTCTGAAAACCAACGGTTTCGCTGATGGTGCCACCCTAGGTGGGCATCCACCAAAACCCTCTTCTCCCAAAATGAGCCCGCATATTTGAGGAGAAGGTCTCTTGAGTCCTCTTGTAGGCGACCCAGTGTCACGTTGTCTTGGATGTAGCCTGCAGGCAAACTCTGCTCCCACTTTCCTAAAGACCAACGCCCACTCCCTCCCGCTTCTGAAGGAGAACCAAAAATTTCCAAACTGAGGTTGTGGTTGCTTGCAGGTTGGTAACTCAACTTGGCAATATAGGAATAACCTCGGTTGTCTGCTCGAAGATGGTCTCGAGCAGAGCTCTCCAAACGCTGGTATATAGGGGCCTCCGGGTTGCTGTCGTCGACAAGCCGGGAATACCAGGTGCTCAATTTGAATTTGAGCATTGAAGGCGCAAAACCAACATAAAACCAAAGCTTGTCCTTGACAATGGGGCCCCCTAAGTCAAAACCAAACTCCCCTGAATATTGCCTCTCATTGAGATAGCCATATTGAGAGGCCACATTGCTCACTGACTTGGCCTTTCCCGTAAGGGCTCCCGGAGCAAAAACCATAAACACGGAGCCATGAAACTCATTGGAACCCGACTTCGTTGTCCCCGAAATAATGCCGCCTGTCGTGCGGCCATATTCAGGCATGAAACCTCCAGTAATGACACTCACATCCTGCATGAATTCCGCAGAGAGGTGTGTGCCCAAAATGCCTGTATGCGGACTTGAAACCGACAAACCATCCACAAAAACAGCATTCTCCGGAGATGTTGTGCCCGCAATGGAAAAACCATAGGCATCACCCTGGACTCCAGGCGTTGACAGAGCAACTGCGCTAAAAACAACTGCCCCTGTGTTTCCATAGCCAGGCCGCGTCAGAGGCATCTTTCGCAAAAAAGCCTCATTCGCAACCATGCCCACCGCAGCAGAATCCACATCAATAACGGGCGTCTGCCCAACCACAACCTCCTCCTGCGCATCCATGGACAAAGGCGCCATCTCAATGTTCACACGCAATGTCTTGTGCGAGTCCAGCAAGACACCTTCACGCTCAAAACTTCGATAGTTTTTCTTCTCAAAACGAAGTTGATAGGTGCCTGGGGGTAACTGCGAAATACGGTAACTCCCCGTGCCGTCCGTCACCACAATCTCTTCCCCAAGTTTCTCTGGCGCCGTCACCGTCACAACCACTTCTGCCACCGGCTCCTTGGTTAGAGCATCTCGTACCGTCCCAACAAAGACAGAGCTGCTTTGCGCCCAAGAAACACTTGCCACAACAACACCTGTCAGCAACGCCCAACGCGCCCAGCTCAACAAAGTTTGATGCACGAAGAAACCTCCAGGTGATAGGAATAGAGATTCCGCTAAGGTACCTTTTTAGACTCTTGCGGTGGAAGTCTTATTGTTGAAAAATTTGTCCAGGCCTGGAGCCCGCCTTCATGTTTGACTCAATCCTGAAACGAAACACTTTGCCAAAACCCAAGTACGGCACCGCCCTCTGTATCGCCGCCACCTTGCACGCCACCGCCCTCCTCGGGGCCCTCTCCCTCCCAACAAAACACCCCCCCCCCATCAACCACTCAACCGAAATC
>JGI24694J35173_10001324_pt1 | contig 22528 bp, 17 predicted proteins | sample TergutCo191P1_FD_35173 | JGI IMG/M metagenome (IMG submission 35173) | reverse complement strand
CTCTCTGGTTATGTCACTTGGGTAGTTATGGTGAAATGTTTGCATATTTGTCCCCCCCAGAGTTCAGGTTAACTCATTTATAGAGATCTTGAACAGCCTCTAAGAACCCTGCCGCAGACCGGGCAGATTCGATTCCGGTCTCCCTGGAGGCAGTAGGTGCATCCACGGATGTGCATGAAGCGGTCTTTGCCGCCGTTCATGGAGGGGAAGGCGAGGGAACTTACCAGCTGCCCGTCATCGAGTTTGGCGGAGCATACCGGGCAGATTTGGGGGTCGCCGGGTGTGCCTTCGGCTCTGGCTTTGGGGCTGCGGTGTTTGCGGAACCACCCCCCCTTGCCGCCTCTCAGGGCCGGAAAGCCAAAGCCAAAAAACAGGGTATAGCCAAACCAGAGCAGGATGACACCGATAAATACAAAAATGAAAATTTCAAGAATATCTCTCATGATCTGGTGTCTTGGCGGCCCCTTTGTTAAAACAGTATACTATAGTTAGTTGTGGCAGTTTTATATATTATCGGTACTCCCATAGGGAATTTGGGGGATTTAAGCTTTAGGGCGGCAGAAACTCTTAAAAACGCCGATATTGTGGCCTGTGAGGATACCCGGCAAACCCTTAAGCTCCTCAGTCACCTTGGGATAAGCGTGAAAATGCTCTCGTGCAGGGCCCAAAACGAGGAATTTGCCGCAAAAAAAATCATCGCCCTTCTTGATGAGGGTAAAACCGTAGCCTATGCCAGTGACGCGGGTACGCCGGCCCTTAGCGACCCTGGGGCCCTGCTTGCCAGGAAAGCCGCCGAAGCCGGCCACCAGGTTATCCCCATTCCCGGCCCTTCGGCGTTTGCCAGCCTTTTAAGCGTTTGTGGCGGCATGGACAAAAGCGTGCTTTTTGAGGGCTTTTTGTCGCCAAAACCAGGCCGCCGCCGCAGCCGCTTAAAGGAGCTGCTTGCCGCAGGGTTTGGCTTTGTTCTTTACGAATCTCCTTACAGAATACTCAAGCTTTTCGAAGATTTAGCCGATTTGGATACTAGTCGGTATATTTGTGTGGGACGGGAAATGACCAAAATCCATGAGGAATACTTGAGGGGTTCCGCAGGGGAAATTTGTGAAATTTTACGAAAAAAGGCGGAAAAAAGCGAAATTCGGGGGGAATTTTCCGTGTTTGTCTCTAGCAAAAACTTAGATTAATGTGTAAACTATTAACTATTGGTAGAATTATGCCGATAATTAAGGCAGGTAGGATGTGAATATGACCGTCGACAGGATAGGTTCAGTAGATCCCATACAACCCGAAAAAAAGCCAAGCAGGGCTAATCATGTGAATGGAGTCCCAAGAGATTCCATAAACATATCAGCGGCGGCCCAGGAAAAGGCTGAGCTGTTTCGGATTCGGGAATTGGCGGCTGCGGCACCGGACTCGCGGGCTGACCGCGTCGCCGAATTAAGGGCAAAAATCAATGACCCTGCCTATATTAATGAAAAAATTATAAACGCTACGGCGGATAGACTGATAAGTGCCCTTTTCGGCTAAAAGGGGTGATTAATGAGACCTATCCGACCACCTGACAAGTGGTCGGATTTTTTTTCTCTGGAACTGGAACATATTTAAAAGTGGAGTATATTTAAAAGATGACTGACACTTTGTTTAAGCTTGACCCGGAAATCATTATAGGCCGGGATACTGTTAACCGCGCGGGAGCTCTGTCCGGCAGCCGTGGCAGCAAAATTCTGATAGCCACGGAGCAGGGGCTTCACGAAAATAATCATATTGAGCGCTTGATAAGAATTTTTGAAGATGTGGGGCTCCATCCCATTCTTTTTGATGAAATTCCCGCCCAGGCTGCGGCGGATCTGGCGGAAAATGCCGCTTCCCTGGCCCGGGGTGCCTGCTGTGACCTGATTGTGGGTTTTGGCGGCCTTAAAACCCAGTGTATCGCCAAGCTCGTTTCTATCCTGGCAGCCTCCCGTTTTGGGGTTTTTGAGCTTCTGGACGGCTATAGGGAAGAAACGGCTTTTCTGCCCTATATCGCCATACCCACGGCCGGAGGGGGAGATCCCTTTCTTTTTACGGATTATTTTACCGCCGTAGACCCTCGGGACAGGCTGGCAAAACTGATAAAGTGCCCCCGTGCCCTCTGCTCAGCGGTCATCCTTGATCCCGGCCTTTGTGAATCCCTAAGCGGCAAATACGCTTCCACCGCTGCCTTTGACGGGCTCTGCGTTTCCCTGGAAGCCTACTGCTCCGCCAAGGCCAGCTTCCTTTCCGATGCCTTCCTGGAGCAGGCCATCTCCCGCTATGCCAGGATTTTGCGTTCCTATACCGATAACCAGCCCTTTGATTTCCTTAACGCTTCCATTAACGCGGGCTTTCTTGCGTCTTTGGGCGTTTTGGTTAGCGCCCCCGGAATTGGTTCGGCCCTGTCATATACCCTAAGCGGGAAGTTTCCGGTGGCAAAATCCTGGTGCTCTACGGTATTGCTGCCGTATATCATGGAAAAACTTGTGGCCACCCGCCCCGAAAAAATGGCGCGGGCAGCGTATCTTATGGGCGAAAGCAATGAAAGCGTTTCCAAGGCGGAAGCTGCAAATATGGCGGTAGAGTTTGTACGCCGCTGCATGGGCCAGTTGTCCGTGCCCGCCCGTCTTAAGGATTTTAACCTTTCCCTTGACCGTCTGGTTCCGGCTGCGGAAGCGGCCCGCGGCCTTGAGTTTGTGTCCGCTTCTCCCTGGACGGTAAGCGCCGAAGACGCCTACGATCTGCTGAAACAGGCGTTTTAGGGAATCTTAAAGGCTGTGGACACTGTTTCGCCCTGCCTGTTTTGCGTCATAAAGCGCCTTGTCTGCACTGGAGAGAAGATGAACAATGGAACTGTCCCTTGTAGGCATCTGCGAACTTACGCCTATGCTTATGGTGATCTTTAAAGTTGAACCGTCAGCGCAGGGGATATCGGCCTTTTCTACCTCGGAGCGTATTCTTTCTGCACTTTCCAGAGCGCCGCATAAAGGCGTGTTCGGCAGCAAAACGGCAAATTCCTCGCCGCCCCAGCGGGCAACGAAGTCGCCCGGACGCCTTAGCGACTGCGGGAGGACTTTTGCGACCACCTGCAGAACAACGTCTCCCTGCTGGTGTCCGTAGAGATCGTTGAATTTTTTAAATTTGTCCAGGTCTGTCATCAAAACGCTGATAGGGGTCTGCTCCCTTATGGCCTGATTCCATTCCATGCTCAGTCTTTCATCGAAACTTCGCCTGTTGGGAAGCTGTGTCAATTGATCGTGCATGCTCAAGTATTCTATGGTGCGAAGCTGGTTAATCATTTGAATCTGGCTCCGTACCCGCAGCTTTACAATGAGGGAGCTGAAAGGTTTTATAATATAATCTGCGGCATCAAGAGCAAGCCCTTTTTCTTCGTCCTTTTCGCTGTCAAGACCTGTTATGAAAATAACCGGGATTTTTCTCGTTTTCTCAAATGTTTTTAGCTCAGAAAGCGTCTCGTATCCATCCATTTCCGGCATGAGAATATCCAATAAAATAAGGTCAGGCATATATTCCCTGGCTATTTTTATGCCGGTTGCGCCGTTTGTTGCCGTATAGATAGTATATTCCGGGCTCAGAATATGGGTCAAAATTTTGAGGTTCACCTTTTCATCATCAATAATGAGAAGGCTGTTTTCTTTTCCGGTATTCATTATTTTTGCCATCCTTCCATAATATATATTTTGCTTCAAAGACAGTATTTTGTCCAGAGCGGATAGTATTTAGCGCCACAAACTTACCAGTCTAATCTGGTCATGTACTTTATAAAAAATTTCCGCAATAAGGGGATCAAAGTGCCTGTCTGAGCCCTTCATGATGATGCTGACAGCCTCTTCATGGGGAAAAGCCTCCTTGTACGGGCGTTCGGAAACAAGGGCGTCATACACATCGCCTATTGCCATAAGGCGGGCCTGAAGCGGAATTTCCATTTGTTTCAAATTGTAGGGATAACCCGTGCCGTCCCAGCGCTCGTGATGGTATGCCGCAATCATTTTGGCATTGCGCAAAAACTCCGTATCGCCTGTCTGCAGAGTTGCTTTTTCGATAATGCGCTCGCCCTCTATCGTATGCTCCTTCATCTTTTCATATTCTGCCTCTGTCAGCGGGGCGGGTTTGTTCAGAATTGAATCGGGAGTGACGATTTTACCGACATCATGCAGACGCGCGGAGGAAATTACCAAATCCTGGTTCCAGCCGCACATTTCGTCAGCATAGACCCCTTCTTCAATCATGGCTTCTATCAGTATTTTCATGTACAGTGCTGTGCGGTCGATATGGCCGCCGGTATTTTTGTCCCGCTTTTCCACGAGGTCAGCCATGATGTACACGATTCCGTTCTGCAGGCGCACAAGCTGTTTTGTGCGTTCAACGAGCTGTGCTGTGCGGTCGCGTATCATCGTATCAATGTGCAGATGGTTTTTTATGCGGTTCAGCAGCACAGGTTCGGAAAACGGCTTTAAAATGAAGTCAACAGCGCCCAGCTCTATGCCCTGGACTTCGCTGTCAACATCAGTTCTGCCGCTCAAAAATATGACCGGAATGTCTGAGTATGTGTCATTGGCTTTCAGCAGTTTCATTGCATCGAATCCGTTCATCTCGGGCATTTCGATATCCAATAAAATCAGATCTGGCCTGAATTTTTCCAGGGTTTTGAACATTTGCGCTGCAGATGTCAGCGCTATCACCCTGTATTGCTTTGTCAATGTATTTTCCGCAACGGTAAGGTTTGTGGGATTATCATCAACAATAAATATAGTCTTTAACATGACCTTTCCATATTACTTCTCCAGAAAACAAACCCTGTTCCGGCCTTTGATTTTGGCATCATAAAGCGCCTTGTCGGCTCCGGAAATAAAATCATCAATGGTGATGTATTTTTTGTTTATCTGTACGTTAACACCAATGCTTACGGTTATATTCCTGACCATGCCGTCATAGCAGGGTATCAGCATGGTCTCAATGTTTTTTCGTATTTGTTCGGCGATTTCCTGTGCGCCTGAGATATCCGTGTTCGGCAGCAGCACGATAAATTCCTCGCCGCCCCAGCGGGCTGCAAAATCTCCGGGGCGTTTGAGCATCTGCGAGAAAACTTTGGAGGCTGCCTGTAATGCGATATCGCCCTGTATATGGCCGTAGGTGTCATTAAAGTCCTTAAACCTGTCCACATCTATCATCAGGATGCTTAAAGGGGTTTTTTCCCGCGTTGCCCGCGACCATTCCGAGGACAGGCGGGCTTCAAAGCTGCGTCTGTTGGGCAGATCCGTAAGTTCATCAAGCATGCTGAGGCGTTCAATTGTGCGCAGCTGCTCTATCATCCTTATCTGGTGATTGACCCTTAGCTTAACTATGGCGGGAGAAAATGGCTTTGTTATATAGTCTGCCGCTCCCAGGGCAAGTCCCCGTTCCTCGTTTGCCTCGTCCAAAAGTGAGGTAATAAAGATAACAGGAATGTGCCTTGTTTTTTCGCTTCCCTTTAATACGGCAAATACGGCAAAACCGTCCATCTCTGTCATGAGTATATCCAGCAGAATGATGTCAGGCACATATTCTTCCGCGATTTTGATTCCCTCCGTACCGTTGTCCGCCGCATAAACAGTATAGTCTGGGCTCAAAATTTTTGTGAGAACCGCAATTGCAGATTCCTGATCGTCAATAACCAGTATGCTTTTCATATGCATTTCCTATTCTATCAGTTTTTTGAGGATTTAGCCATATAAACTTTTCAGCTCCTCTTTTACACTGCGCAGTTCTTTCGTGATTCGCAGGTGCCGAGCAATTTTATCCAGCAGTTCCTTTGGCTTAAACGGCTTTACAATGAAGTCAGAAGCGCCAAGAGACATTGCCTCATGAACATGGTCAAGTGTTCCCTCTGTCGTTATGATAATTATTGGCGTATCTTCATGCTGCGGCAGTGCCCGGATTATGGGAATGAGGTCAAAGCCGTTTAATACTGGCATAAGATAATCCAAAAGGAATATATCCGGCGTTTTGTTCCGCAGAAAGTCTATAACATCTTCAGACTTTGAAAGCATAAACACTTTATATTTGTCGTGCAGAACATATTGAATTGCCCGTAACATGCTGGCGACATCGTCAACAACAAGGACTATCGGCTTGCTGTCAGCATCATGCTCCAGTGTTGAAGACTGTTTTTTCTTTCCCGGGTTCAGCTGGTTTTCTATGCTTTCGATTAACTGCGAAGAAGTAAACGGTTTTATCACATAATCAACAGCGCCAAGACTCAGGCCCTTGACAATGCTTTCCCTGTCGCTGTTGCCTGTGAGGAAAATAACCGGAATATCAGCATACCGCTTGTCGCCCTTTAAAATTTTTATGCCTTCATAGCCGCTGACTTCCGGCATATTGATATCCATCAATATTAAATCGGGCATAAAATTTTCAAGCAGTTCAAGCATTTTGGCAACAGACTGCGCGGGATAGATATCAAAATGATCGCCAATCCTGCTTTTTACAGATACCAAACTATAGTTTACATCATCCACATAAATGATTTTTCTCCCTGAAACCGCAGATGCGGATAATGCAGTACCCAAATTTTTCATGACTTCACGCCTCCTAGTCTTTCAACAATCTGTTTAAAGTCCATCCTGTCAAGATTCGCTTTCAGCCAATCCGCAAGACCATCATCAGATTCATACTGATAGCGTCCTATCTCCGCCATTGCTGTATCCGCCTCATCAATATCATACGCCATACAGGCATCCAGAAGCTTTGCCAGCACTTCGCTGTCAGGTTTATCTTTCCTGGGCTTTGGGTTTTCCATATCCAGGCCGGCGAGCATCTCTTCAAGATCGTAAATCAATTTCCAGGTATTTTCAAGAAACGCAGGGTTGTGTTCCTTTACATAATCGTAATCGCCGGAGAGGGCTGCTTTTTCCAGGGCCAATGCTGTTTTGCCGGTTTCCCCTGCAAAAAAATCAAGGCTTGTTCCTTTAATGCCGTGAACCCTTATTTTATAGCCGGCAAGTGTATCCTCGCTTACCGTTTCTATTTCGTCAAGCATGGAACGGACGCTGGTTACATAAGAACGCAGAACTTTCAGGTATACTTCTTCATCGCCTTCATAGCGATCCAGCCCTCTGGCGATATCCAGCCCATTGATGGTTTTTCCCGCCAAACGGGACACCGTAGAGGATGAAGATGTTGACTGCGTGTGATCTGTCATCGCAATGAGCGCGTAAGCTGCCGCTTCGCTTTCGGCTTCCTCAAATTCGCTGTGGAGCACATGTTTCATGATCTTGTCCAGCACTTCTTTTGTTTCTGCCGAATATTTTGTTATGCCGGAAATTAAGTCCAAAGCGCCTTTTCTGTTGTAGTTCGAACACATTTCCTGAATCTCAGAGAGCTTGCTGTACAGTTCCTCGGTATCCTCCGGGGAAACATGGACATGAAAATTCTTTTCCTGCTCCGATTCAAAGTGCTCCAGCAGCAGACGCAACCTGCTTGAAAAGTTACGGGTGTCCGTGAGCAGCGCCTGGAAATCCTGCGGCGTGGAAATGCTGACCTGGGACGTGAGCGTTGAAAGTTCCCGCCCGCTAGATTCCAGTTTTCCTGCCAGCTCAGAAAGTTCATGCTCGCCGATGCTCCAGAGGGAACTTTTCATGCCGTGGATAATGATAATGAATGTCCGCAGGTCTTCTTTCGCATTAAACGCTGCCTCATCCTGGATCTTTGCTTCCAGCCAGTTAATGGACTTGCAGGCATCCCTGATGAACGACTGAAAAAGCAGGGGATCAATTTTTGCGCATACATTGACAGTGTTTAACGCTTCTTCATCTGCCCTTTGTCTGCGGGCAGCTTCAATTACTTCCGGCGGCTGTTTGTCGCGTATGAGCTTGTTTAAGATGGAATCCAGCTGGCGGGTGTCTATAGGCTTGGAAATGAACTCGTCAAAACCGTTCTGCAGAAATATCTCTGCCTGTCCCACTACCGCGCTGGCTGTCAACGCAACGATGGGGGCGGTGTAGCCCATGTCGCGCAGATGTTTTGTTGTTTCCATGCCGTCCATCTTGGGCATCATGTGATCAACAAACATGATATCATAGGTTTTGCCGTCTTTGACTTTGTCAATGGCTTCCTGCCCGCTCATGGCGGTATCAATCTGTATTTTGTAGAATTTCATTAAACCCGCGGCTACATAGATGTTTGATTCTACATCGTCAACAACAAGGACGCTTCCGTAAGGCATCGGGTCGCGCACAATTTGTTCTATTTTTCTGTGCGCCGTATTAATGCCGACCTGTCTGAGGCTTTCCACTGTTTCCCTGCCAATAACTTTGGCATCTATTTTTCCCTGCGGCAGACGAACAACAAAATACGAACCCACATCCAATTCGCTCTCTACTGTTATTTCTCCGCCCATGATGCTTATCAGGCGTTTTACAATCGAAAGTCCAAGGCCGGTTCCTTCGATGGTTCTGCTGGTCTTATTGTGAAAGCGAGTATACTCTTCAAACAGCCTGGCCAATTGTTCTTCCGACATGCCATAGCCGGTGTCCCTGACGCTTAACACAAGCGTTACATACTCGTCCGACAGATCGGGCGATGGTTCGGCTTTTATTGACAGGGTAACCTTGCCGGCATCTGTATACTTAAACGCATTGGACAGCAGATTGTTCAAAATCTGCTTGATGCGTAATTCGTCGCCTATCAGGTTTTCGGGGATGTCTTCTTCGATATGCAGTTCAAACTCAATGGATGTGTTTAATATACGCATTATGTTCAGCTGCAGGGAGTCATTGATCATGTTTGTGACTTTATACTGGGCGGGCATGATCTCGAGTTTGCCGGCTTCTATCTTGGAGAAATCCAGAATGTCGTTGATGATGCCCAAAAGCAGATTACCCGAATTGTAAATCTTGCCAAGCCCTTCTTCTGTCTTGCCGGAAAGTGCTTCCTGCTGCATCAATATTTCGGTGATGCCCAAAATGGAGTTCATCGGCGTGCGTATTTCGTGGCTCATGTGGGCGAGAAACAGGGACTTTGTCTGATTGGCCATTTTTGCGTTTTTGACCGCGTCTTCCAAATCCCGCCTGAGGTTGATAAGCTGAATCTGGTTCCGCACCCTTAACCTTACAATCATGGCGCTGAACGGTTTTGTAATATAATCCGCGGCCTCAAGTGCAAGGCCTTTCTCCTCGTCTTTTTCGCTGGCAAGACCTGTAATGAAAATAACCGGAATTTTCCTGGTTGCATCCCTTCGTTTGATCTCTGCAAGTGTCTGGTAGCCGTCCATATCCGGCATGAGGATGTCCAGCAGGATAAGGTCAGGCTTGCACTCCGTTGCTATATTTATGCCGCTTGCACCATTTGTCGCCGTGTAGACCGTATATTCCGGGCCCAGTATGTGAGTTAGAATTTTGAGGTTTACTTTTTCGTCATCAATGATGAGGAGGCTGTTTTCCCTTTCATTGTCCACGTTCACTGCGCTCTCCATCCTTTTAACAATTTTGCTCCAGGGGCACTATTTTGTCCAGCATGCTTTTTTGAACAGTTCATCTATTCTGTCCTCAATATGGAACGCAGGATAACAGAAGCCCGCTCAAAATCAAAATCATCGATATGCTGTATCACTTCTTCGATTGGCTGAGCGCTTGAACTCTTGAGGAGCTCTGCCGGTATTCGGCGGAGATCTCCGGCAATTTTTATACATTCGGGATTGCCCATTTCAAGCATCCCTTCCAGTTTGAAAATCAACTGCCGCGCGGAATTTTCGTCAAGCGCTTCGGTTTTTTGGACGGCTTGCGGCGATTCGCGCTGTGCTCCGGAATTCGCTTCGAATTCCACCATAAACTGCGAAAGCGCGGCTTCCATCTCCGCCTTGAACAGCAGCATCTGATTTCTGCTGACCTGGTTTTTGCCGTTTTTTAGCTGCTGCTCAATGGCCGCGGATGCCAGCTGCAGACGGGTACTGTTGAGATGAGCGGCATTGCTTTTTAGGGTGTGCGCCAGCCTGTGCGCCAGCTTTATGTCGCCGGTTTCAATGGCTCCTGTGATATCGCTGTAGATATGCCGGTTATCTTTAAGGAAATTCCCTATAAGTTTCTGCCGCAGTTCATTGTCGGTTTGCGTATATCGGTTGTCCCTCACGACTTCCCATCCCAGGGGAGAAAAATATTTCAACAGGCAGCGCCACAATTCCTGGGATGTGAACGGCTTGCCCACACATTCAGTCATGCCGCTTTTTCGGTAAACTTCCATGTCGTCGGACATAATGTTCGCGGTCATGGCTATGATGGGGATATTGACGTTGAGCTCGATGATTTTTGCGGCGGCTTCAAGGCCGTCCATCACCGGCATGTGGATGTCCATGAAAATTATGTCGAACTGTTTTCCGGTCTGCCCTATCCTGTTTTGAACCATTTCCACCGCGGCCTTGCCGTTTTCGGCAACAACGGTGTCCAGCCCGACTCTCGCCAGATGTTCGCAGATAACCTGCTGGTTCATCACATTGTCTTCGCATATCAGCACTTCGCCTTCGAAAACAGGTTTTTCAAAATCCTTGAAAATGGCTTTTCTCGTGAGCATCTCGCCTTCGACCGCATCTATCGTATCAAAGGTCAGCACAAAACTGAATCTGCTGCCGACATCGACAACGCTTTCTACAGAAAGTTTTCCGCCCATCATTTCAACGATGTTCTTTGTTATGGTCAGCCCAAGGCCGGTTCCGCCGTATTTGCGCGTTGTCCCGGTTTCCGCCTGCATAAAGGGAAAAAATATTCTTGCCATCTGATCGTCGGACATGCCTATGCCTGAGTCTTTTACCTCAAAGTACATGGTGACGCTGTTTTCGGTTTTTACTTTTATGCTGGCCAAAACTTTGACAATGCCGGTGTTCGTGAATTTTATGGCGTTGGAGATGAGGTTAAGGAAAACCTGGCGCAGCCTTGTGGGGTCTCCCAAGAGCCTTTTGCCTATGCTTGGTTCAGCGTGGAAGCGCAGGGTCAGATCTTTCTCAACGGCTTTGGGCATAATGATTGTCCGGCAGGCGGCGAACAGTTCGTGGAGATCAAAAGCCACTTTTTCCAGCTCCATTTTGCCCGACTCAATTTTTGAGATATCCAGAATATCGTTTATTATCTGCAATAACCATTCTGAGTTTTTAAGGATATTGATCAGATAGTTTTTTACCTTTGCGGAAGCTTCGTTGTCCAGGGCAAGTTCTGAAAAGCCGACAATGCTGTTCATGGGCGTCCTGATTTCGTGGCTCATGTTTGCGAGGAAAGCGGACTTTGAATGTGAAGCTGCCAGTGCCGCTTCTTCCATTTTTTTGAATTTTGTTATGTCGCGCGCTATGCCCAAAACTCCGATAACGGAGCCGTTAAGTATAAGCGGTATTTTTACCGTTTCTACAGCCAGAATTGTTCCGTCAACACGCTGCGGCGCGAGTTCTTCCCTTATGATTGTCCGGCATTCCCTTATAACCTGCAGATCCCATTCCCTGAATTCATCCGATTTTTCAACGGGAAGGCCCAGAACTTCCGTATCGCGTTTTCCCATTATGTTTTCTTTGCAGAGGCCGAAATGATCCAGAAAGCTTTTGTTGCACTGGATAAAACGCAGATCCAAATCCTTTATAAAAATAAGATCGGGCATTGAATCAAAAAGCGCGGTAAGCATGGTGGTCTGCAGCTCAAGTTCGCGTTCTATCTCTTTGCGTTTTGTTATGTTGCGCGCTATGCCCAAAATTCCTATTATCTCGCCGTTCTGCATAATCGGGGTTTTTATCGTTTCAACAATTACTTCCCGCTCAGGGCCAAGGTGCGAGTTTATCTTTTCTTCAATGGTAATCGTGCGCTTTTCGCTGATAACCTTTTTGTCATCCTCCTGAAACTTCTCTGCGGCCTGCGGCGGCATGTCAAAAGCTTCCGCGTCGTTTTTGCCGATGACATTATCCACGTTGACATTGAAAAGCCCCACTGTGCTTTTGTTGCAGTGCGTGTACCGCGATTCCAGATTTTTGCAGAAAATAAAATCAGGGGATGAATCAAATATCGTCATGAGCAGGGACGACTGTATCTGGAGATCGCGCGTTCTCTCCTGGACAAGTTTTTCCAGGTTTTCTTTCGTCCGCCGGTTTTTCAAAAAAAGAAATACGGCGAGGATGATAACGGCAAAAAGCAGGATGAGTATAACTGCCCTGTACTGGGAGCTGGATATTCCAGATTCAGGATGACCAAAAGAGGAATGTTCGCAGCCTGACATCATAAGCGGCAAAAGTACGATAGTACAGAGTCCAAAAATGATTCGCCTTGCTGTCCGCATATCGATTTTCCCTTTCCCATCAAGCATGGCTTCCCGATGCCTCCTGTTTTTCTCCGCCCTGATCCGCAGGCACATTTTTGTGATGCATGGGCCCGCTTCCCCGCCTTACCGGTGTGAGATATTTCAGGAGGCAGCGCCACAGTTCCTGTGATGTGAACGGCTTATTCAGGCAGTCATTCATTCCGCTCGCCCTGTAAATCTTCTTGTCATTATACAGAATATTCGCTGTTGAAGCTATAATGGGAATGCCGGCTTGAAGTTCGGAGATTTTTGCGGCTGCCTCAAGGCCGTCCATCTCCGGCATGTGGATGTCCATGAAGATCAGGTCAAATTGCTTTTGGGCACCAGGCTCGTCCTGTGCTTTCATTCGGCGTTGAACCATCTCCAGTCCTATCCTGCCGTTTTCCGCCACCGACGTTTTAAGGCCCACTCTCGCCAGGTTTTCACAGATAACCTGCTGATTCATGGAGTTATCTTCGCACAGCAGGACTTCGCCTTCGAAAACAGGTTTTTCAAATTCGTCAAACATTATTTTCTCGGTGACCATCTCATCGCCGGATGGTTCTACCGTGTCAAACGCCAGTTCAAAACTGAATTTGCTGCCTACTCCCGGGGTGCTTTCGACAACAAGCGTTCCGCCCATAAGTTCGATTATGTTTTTTGTGATGGCCAGTCCAAGGCCGGTTCCGCCGTATTTGCGTATTGCGGAGGGGTCTCCCTGAGTGAACGGGGCNAATATTTTGCTNACCTGCGCTTTTGTCATGCCTACNCCGCTGTCCCTTACGGTGAAATGTATGTTGACGGAGTTCTCGTTCCTTTTTTTTATCTTTGCAAGAAATTTGACAATGCCGGTATTTGTAAACCTTACGGCGTTGGACAGCAGGTTCATAAGCACCTGGCGCAGCCGTGTCGGGTCGCCAAGCAGCATGCTGCCTACGGACGGGTCGGCGTAAAAATACAGCATAATGTCTTTTTCAACGGCTTTTGGCAGGATTAATGTCCGGCAGTCTGTGAACAATTCGCACACATCAAAAGGTATGTTTTCCAGTTCCATTTTTCCGGATTCGATTTTTGATATGTCCAATATATCATTGATAATCTGCAGCAGCCATTCCGTGTTCATTTGGATTTTGTGCAGATAGTCTCTGGTTTCAGAATGATCGGAAGTGTCCATGGCCAGTTCCGAAAAGCCCATGATGCTGCTCATGGCTGTCCGTATTTCATGGCTCATGTTTGCAAGGAAGGCGGTTTGGGTGAAACTGGCAGCTTCAGCGACATCACGCGCCAGGCGCAGATCATCTTTGACTTTCTGCATTTCAGCGATCATTGCCTTGTATTCGTTCAGGTTGTTTTCTTCACGCATATCCCGCGTGTATCCCACAACGATATCATCATTTCCGAATTTGGTGCGGACAAGCGTTACTTCGCATGGTATCGGATCCCCGTTCAGTTTTTGGTGCTTCCACTCAAAACGGCAGTAGCCTTCTTCAAACGCCCTTTTAACAAGGGAAATGGCTTTTCCCCGGGACGGGTTTCCGCACGGCTGATACTCAGGTGAAAGCTGAAAAAATTTATCGCTGTATTCCCTTTTGTCCCGCAGTTCAAACATTTTTACCGCGGCCTGATTGCAGTCCAGATGATCGAAACTGCTGTTCCAGAAGTTTGCGCAAAACGGCATGGCATCAAACATGACCTGCATACGTTTGGTTGTTGCTTCTTCTTCATTCGGCTCTTTATTCTTCTTTAAAAAAAACACATAACTACCCTTCAGAACAGATTTTAGTCTTTAAGTCAGCGAGCGCAGCAGCAGCCTGATCAAAATCAAAGTCCTCCATACGGAGTATCAATTCTTCGCTGTCCGGCAGCAGGCGAAGACTGCTGATAAGTTTCATGCATTCGGGGTTGCCCATTTTGAGCATGGGCTCAAGTTTTTCAAGCAATTCCCGTGCAGGCGGCTGCTCGGCCAGGGGCTCATCGGGCGCTGCCTGAGCCTCCTTCGCCCGGGCAGCCTCGTCAAACAGCTTCTCGAATTCCACAAAGACCGCCTTCAGTTCCCTTTCCAGGACGGCCATCTGTTCCGGGACAACCATGTTTTTCCCGCCTTCAAGATACTGCTCCACTTTCGCGGCGGCCTGCTGCAGGAGAACTTTGCCAAGATGCCCCGCATTGCTTTTTAAGTTATGTGCCAGCCTGTGCGCCAGCTTTATGTCGTTCTGTTCCAGCGCCTGGGCAATTTCTTCATACTTCGTCTGATTGTTTCTCACAAACATTTTTTGAAGATTTCTCTGGAAATCCATGTCCGCCTCAAGCGGGCTGTCTTTGTTTTGCATGTCTGCATGTCCTTCAGTGGTCGGCTTGAAGTATTTCATCAAGCAATACCACAATTCCTGGGATGTGAACGGTTTGCCCACAGAGTCATTTATGCCGCTTTGCCTGTAAAGTTCCATGTCATTNGCCATAATATTCGCCGTCAAAGCGATTATGGGGATTCCGATATTGAGGGTTAAAATTTTCGCAGATGCTTCAAGGCCGTCCATCACCGGCATGTGCATGTCCATGAAAATCAGGTCAAACTGTTTTTTTCCTTCTTCAATTCGGCCCTGAATCATCTCCAGGCCTATCTTGCCGTTTCCGGCTACAACGGTTTTAAGGCCGACTCTTGCCAGGTGTTCGCAGATGACCTGTTGGTTCATTACGTTGTCTTCGCATAACAGGACTTCGCCTTCAAAAATCGGCTTTTCATAATCTTCCAGCAGCGCTGTGCTGAACGTTTTTTGCTTTTCAAGCATTTCGCTGTCTGTCACGTCTACTGTTTCAAACGTCAGCTCAAAGCTGAACTTGCTGCCCACTCCCGGAGTGCTTTCCACAAAGAGCTTGCCGCCCATCAATTCAACGATATTTTTTGTGATGGCAAGCCCGAGTCCAGTGCCGCCGTATTTGCGCGTTGTACCGCTTTCCGCCTGCATAAACGGATCGAATATTATTTTTACCTGTTCGCTTGACATGCCGATACCTGAGTCCCTTACTTCAAAATAGACGACGATGTTTTTCGCGCTGATATTCCGTGTAACGGCGTAAAGCTTAATCGGGCCGGAGTCTGAAAACTTTACGGCGTTGGACAGAAGGTTCACAAGTATCTGGCGCAGGCGCGTGGGATCCCCCCTGGGCATTTTGCCTATGACCGGTTCCGCATAAAAATGCAGTTCAAGGCCCTTCTCCCTGGCTTTTGGGGCTATTAAGGTTCGGCAGCTTGTGAATAATTTCTGCATGTCAAAAGGAATATCTTCCAGTTCCATTTTTCCGGATTCAACTTTTGATATGTCCAGTATATCGTTGATGATGTGCAGCAGCCACTCCGCGTTTGTGTAAATTTTATCAAGATAATCCCTGGTTCTGGGGGACACTTCGCCGTCCAGAGCCAGTTCCGAAAAGCCCATAATGCTGTTCATGGGCGTTCGTATCTCGTGGCTCATATTGGCAAGAAAAGTGGACTTTGACAGCGATGCGATTTCTGCCTCCCTGCGCAGGAAATTGGCTTCGTTGTAGGGACGCTTTAGCAGAGTGGCAGCACCAACGGCGGCAACGATGCTCAGGGACATTGTTATCACGCCCATGAGGAATATTGCGTAGGGAGTAGCGCCCAACGCGCTTTCGTTCACGGGCGCGATTACGCCCAGGAACCAGTCTTCTATCGGCTCGGCCAGCGGGCGGAAGGTGCATATCTGCGGCACGCCGTCCAGGTTGAAATAGGCCACGCCCCGTTCCCCGGCGATTCCGCGCTTTGCCATGGCGCTTAAGCCTTCATACGCCCTGTCTGCGGCTGCCATGTGGACAAGGTTGACACGCTGCTGCACCCATTCCCGGCGGATACTCGAAACAATCGTACCCTCCGCATCACTGATAAACATGCGCCCTGAGTGCCAGAACGTAAACTGGTACATCAGATCGCTTAGGTAAAGGCCGGGAAGAACGGCGACCAGAACAAGATTGTCAGAAATGGGCGTGGATACAAGCATAAGAAGCGTGCCGTCAGGAGTGTGTTTTGTGGTTGAGAGGCCCTGCCTGCCGTCCCTGGCAACCTGCATGAACGGGCTGCAGCGCAAATCCGGCTGTATGACTAATCCATCGCTGTAAAATAGCAGCTCCGGCCCGTCAAAAATAGCCAGGCCTATGTACATTGGATGTTCCGCGCGTATACGCGCCAGAAGACATTCGCCGCCGCATAAACCGCTGATGTCTTCAAGCGAACCAGTCCTCTCCATAAATGACTGTATCTCTCTGGCAGCTTTGGCCGCCCTGAGTTTTAAAAGTTCTATTTCATTTGTTACATATTTTGCGGTGATATCAACCGCAACCAGCAAGTTGTCTTCTACTGTAGTGCGTACGCTGCGTTCCAGAAGCACAGCCCCCACTACAAGTCCGACAGTATTTATAATAACAGCAGCAGCAATGACAACAACAAAAATTTTTAGGTGGATCGCTTTATTATCCTCATTATTTTTGCTGCTCCTGCTGTTTCTCCTCATTGCGCCGCTGCCTCAAGCAGGCCTGTCAGCCGCTCAACAATTTCAAGGCTGTTCATCTGTTCCGCATTTTCCCTCAGCCATGAAACAAGTTCGCCGTCAGAAGTGTACTCAAACTGTTCCAGTTCCTTTATGGCCGCAGTCGCCTCGGTTATGTTGTAGTTTTTGCAGGCCGCAAGAATTTTGGACAGCGCTTCCCTGTCCGGCTTGTCTTTTTGCGGCTTTTCCCGGGGTGTTTCCATGTGGAGCACCGCCGTAATATTCTCTACCAGTTTTGACAACATTTCAATGAGGGGGCGGTTATTGGCTGCCACATAATTGAAATCACCGGCTTTTGCGGCTTTTTCCAGGTTTGCCGCCAGCTCGCCTGCCGGCTCGGCCCAAATGCCCCAGCAGGAACCTTTTATCCCGTGAACGGTGATGGCATAGTCGGCCAGTGTATCTTCACGTACTTCCCTGATGGCCTTGATAAGAAGGGGCGTATTGACATTGAAAGAGCGCAGCACCTGCAGGTAGACTTCCGTATTGCCGCCAAAGCGTTCCCGGCCTTTTTCCATATCCAGCCCTTCGACCTTGCCGAGGATCATTTGCCGTTCGTATCCCTTTCTGCTGTCCGTGCCGGAACATTGATCTTCGGGGTGAGTTTTTTCGTTCGCAATGGCTTCTTTCTCTTTATCCTGCACCCATTTCCGCAAAATCGCATCAAGGCGCGCCATATTAATGGGTTTGGGGAGAAAAGCCTGGAAACCGCTGTTTAAAAACATTTTTTCGCTGTCCTCATTGATCTCGGCGGTGAGGGCTATTATTGGTATGTTTTTGGCGTATTCGGTTCCGATTTCCTGGCGGATAATCTTCACTGTTTCTATCCCGTCCAGGTCGGGCATAAAATGATCCATGAAAATCACATCATACTTTTGCTTTTCATCACGAATGGCATCAATGGCCTCTCGCCCGCTGGTGACACCATCAATCTGCATCTTGTAGTGCTGCATCATACCCATGGCTATTTCAAGGTTTATTTGCACATCGTCGACTACCAGCACTCGTGCATACGGCAGTGTTATGGGCAGAAATTTTTCCCCGGCGGGAGGCTTCTGCGCAGCGCGTTCGTATTGCTTTTTTGCCTCATTATCTAAAATGAGATGGGGGTTTTTCGCATTATTATCCATAGTCTTGTTTCTTTAAAATGATACCATTGTTTTCAAGATAATACAATCCGGCTTTTTTTGCTTAATCTTGACATGTGGTTTTGTAGAAATTGGATATTTTGGATATTTATCTTTACGAAAACACTTCGAAAACGGCACTAAAAAAAGTGCAGCAAATTGCCAAAAATACAAAAAAGTGCTATACTCTTTTTAAGTATGAATGTCGGAATTTTTAGCGATACTTACACGCCCCAGGTAAACGGGGTTGTTACTGTAATTCGCGCTTTAAAAACGGGTTTGGAAAAACGCGGGCACAAGGCTTATATCTTTACCGTAAAACATCCAAAGGCAACGGAAGAGGACGGGGTATACCGCCTTCCTTCAATCCAGTTTCCCAAAGAACCCCAGCACCGGATCGGAATGTTTCTGATTAAACAGTTGTTTGACATGGTTCGTCCGCTTAACCTTGATATTATCCATGTTCATTCCGAATTCAGCCTTTATCTGGCTTCCCGGATGGTGTCCAGGAGGTTCAAAATACCGTCTGTACATACGCTTCATACTTTTTATCCGGATTACACCAATTATCTCCCACCGCCGCTTAAATATATAATGGACAGAAAGCTTCCCAACTATTTTTGGCACATACTCAAAAACCAGTGCTGTGTAGTTGTTCCTTCCGTAAAAAACGCCAATTTTCTTTCATCGAAGTTCTCACGGCCTATCCGCGTTATCCCCAACGGNATTGATCTTTCCCATTTTCATGACCGCTCTGAAGAACTGATGGCGGCCGGGAGGAATATGCGGGAGCGGTTCGGCATTTCCGCAGAAGAAGATATGATCGTTTTTGTCGGAAGGCTTGGGCATGAGAAAAATATTCCGGTGCTTATTGAAAACTTCAGGGAAATACACAAACACAGGAAAGCCAAACTTGTCATTGTCGGTGACGGCCCGGATCGCCATCTGTTGGAAACCTACCGGCATGAACAGGGCCTAAACGATTCCGTGGTTTTTACCGGCTACTTGCGGTGGCCTGACGAAATAAAGCAGGTGTATGCGGCCGCGGATATATTTATGAGCGCCAGTCACAGCGAAGTTCACCCCATAACATTTATCGAGGCCATTGCTTCGGGGCTGCCTGTTGTGGCGGCCGCAGACAGCAGCGTGGAAAGCATGGTGATCAACGGCGAGAACGGCTGGGCGCTGGAGAATGACAGCCTGCTCTGGCAAAAGGCCCTGGAAATCCTGGAAGACAAGGATGCCCGCAAACGCATGGGAGAGCGCTCTGTCGAAATTTCCCAAAGTTATACCATGGACAGTTTTGTTGACGCCATGCTTGCCTGCTACGAAGACTACCGCAAATAATCAGCGCTGGTTTTTTGAAATCATAATGCTGTCGATCCTGTTGCCGTCAAGACTCAGTATCTTGAAACGGTAGCCTTTGTAGTCAAAGTATGCGCCGGGCCGGGGGATTTCTCCGGCCAGGTCAAGAATAAAGCCCGCCAATGTATGATACTCGTGGTTGTCGCCCCCAAGCTGATCAAGCCCAAGTTCCTGGGCCGCGTCGTCAATGCTTACACCGCCGTCAGCAAGCCAGGTTCCGTCTTCCTGTTTGGCAATGGTTTCCACCTCGTCCGATGAAGCGGAAAGCTCGCCCACGATTTCTTCGATAAGGCTGCGGACGGTCAGGAGCCCCGCAAAGCCGCCGTACTCGTCCATGACAAAAAGGTCGTTGGCGTCCGCTTTTTTGAACGATTCAAATGCTTTAAGGGCGGACATGGTTTCGGGAATAAAGTAAGGGGGGCGCATGATGGATTTTAAGCCCGGCCAGGGATTTTCAAGGAGCGAACGCAGCACATCCCTGACGGAAACTGTCCCTGCAACATCGTCCAGATCCCCGCGGACAACGGGGAGAAAATGCTGGTCTTCGGCGTTTTCAGCGGCTTCCCGCGCTTCTTTGGGGTCGGCGTCTATGTCCAGCCATTGGATATCGGAGCGGTGGGTCATAAAAGCGCCNACGGGCTTTTCCCCAAGGTGNAAGACACCTTCGACCATGTTGCGCTCTTTGCTTTCCAGCGTCCCTGACTTTTCCCCTTCCTGCATGGCCATGCGCAGCTCGGCCCCGGTCATGCCATGGCCGGCTCCCCGTGAAAACAGTCTCTTTATGGACGCAGGTATTTCTATCATAGCGTAAAACCTTATTCTTCTGGATTTATCTCTTCTTTGGTTAAAGGACGAACTATGGTTATCCCGTCCTCTGAAGTTCCAATAATTTTGTTTTTTCCGTCCGGTGTGAGTTCTCCAAAAACCTGGACTATGGGGAAACGGGGCTTTTCCGGGTTTGCATCTACCACCTGGCCCTTCCGCCCGCTGGAAAGAAGCACATACAAGCCTATGGGATAAATCGAAATGGAGTACACAAGGGCGCGCACTACCGTATCATCGTACTGCTTGCCTTCGTTTTTTAAAAGTTCAAGCATCCCGGTGTAACCGTCCTTTGCTTCCTTGTGGGGGCGCTGGGCGGAGAGCGCCTCGTAAGAGCAGGCCACGGCGATGATTTTCGCGTAAAGGCTGATCCTGTCGCCCGAGAGCTTGCGGGGATAGCCTGAGCCGTTTTCCCGCTCGTGGTGTTCAAGGGCGGCCAGCGTAACTGTCAGCGGAAAGTCAAACGATTTTAGCATATTAAAGCCCAAAAGCGGGTGGGTAAGGATGGCTTTATGCTCATGGGGCTGGAGGGGACGCCTGGAAAGATACACCTGGGGGGGGAGCTTAAGCATGCCGATTTCATGCAGCAGGGCCGCCACCCCCAGGTCAATAAGCCTGTGGGACGGCAGCTTTAAGTAATTCCCGATGATGATGGCGATAATCGTTGATTTCATCGAGTGGGAGGCAAGGTAATTTTCGCTGGGGGTGGAAAGGTTGTTCTTTTGCACCCTTAAAAGAAAGCGTCTGTCCTCCCGAATAACGTCACAGGCGGCCTTGATTTTTTCCGCTACTGATTTGAAATCCAGCTCATTTTTGATTGCCACCTGGGTAAAAATGTTTTCCACGTATTTGAGAAAGGAAGCGTAGAACTTTTCCGCCCGTATTATTTTGTCGCTGTCCCCAAGGGTCGAGGCATCCGCAAGAAGAACCCCGCTTTCGGCGCTGCTTGTTTTCTGCGCGGCATAGTTCTCCATGGGCTCGCCTGCGCTGTAGACCTCGTGGTAGCCCCATTCCTCCAGGGCGTTTATCATTTCCCGGGTAAAGGGCATTTCCGGGGCTGCCAGGATAAACTGCTTTTCCAAATATACGGGTTCGGAAAAGAAATTCCCCGAAGGAATGGTCTTGCTATTGTGGGTCTTTATTTTTTTTGCCGCGGCGGCATCTGCTGCCGGAGTTTGGGCATCACTCAAAAGGTTCCTCCGCTTCTTGCTTTATCTCTCCAATTATCCTATCATTTAACTATGGTTTATCATAGGAGAATTTGGGGTGAAATTCAAATCCATTTTTATATTACTCAATCTAACACTGCTTCTTTTTTTGGGCATCCTCATTATATCGCCCCTTCTTATCATTGAATCTGCTTTTATAGGCACTTTTTGGCGAAATAACTGGCCTTTTATTCTTATTTTAGTGCTTATTCTGCTCATCTTCAATACTTTTTACGCCATAAACCGGCAGCTTTTTTCGCTGCTTGAAAAAGAGGACTGGCCGGCCCTTGTCCGCTGCCTTGAAGACAAGGTTATCCAGCAGGGCAGATATTCCCCGCGGCTGGTGCGTCTTTTGGCCAACACTTACCTGGTGCTGGCCGATTCCGCGGCGGTGATGAGCCTGGAAAACAAGACGGCCATTGCCAAACCCGCCCTTGTAGACGCCAATGCCCTGCTTTTTGGCACTGCCCGTATTCTTGGAAAGGATATTTCCGGGGCGGTGCGCTTTTTCGAGGTTCGCAAAGATAAGGTAAGAGGGCCGGACAGGGAATGGGCGCGCTGGTATCACGGCTTTTCCCTGCTTCTTGATCACCAGTTTGAAAAGGCTGCCGGTGAGTTTTCCCTTTTGGCGCGGGTCTCGCAGGACGCCGTTATTGCGGGGCTGTCGTCCCATTTCCTTAACGGGACCATAGCCAAGGCTTTGCCGGAAAAGGAGCAGGAACTCAGGGAGCTTTCCTCCCGGGGCCGTGAACGGGTGCTGCAAGGGCTGCGTGATGCAGGAACATGGGAGCAGGAAACAGCCCGCATTTCTTCAGAAATTCATGCTGCGGTTTTATCAAAATATATGGAGGAAACCGGGCGCTGGTTGTATTATAATAAATAGAGGAGGAGACTGAATTGTCTATATCGGCGGACAGAATTATTCCGCCGGTAGTTATTTAAAAACATGCAGAACCAATATTTAAACCTGACACTCAACTTAACAGTCGTTATCTTTTTCGGCGCTCTTGTATGCGTTTTTATAGCTTTCGTATTTTTTGCGATACGGCGGGTTATGAGGGGCATGGAAGACGATTTCTCCAAAATGGAAAAATCAATAAGCGAAGCCCACGAACGCATGATGCTGATG
>JGI24694J35173_10001293_pt1 | contig 22825 bp, 25 predicted proteins | sample TergutCo191P1_FD_35173 | JGI IMG/M metagenome (IMG submission 35173) | reverse complement strand
ATCTCGAGCAAATCCTGTCAATATAGTAAAATAGTTTTTCCAAAAAACCTCAAAGCTAGTTCGCCACATCAAAAAAACTCATGCAATTGACGTGTATGTTTTTACATTTTTGTGACAAAGTTGATGTATGTTTATTTTTCTTGTTTTTCAAATGGGTTACTGTTTTTTTGGGTAACAATAAAATTTGTGCATGTTTATAGTGCTATAAAAAATAGTGGCGTAAAAATATCTCATTAGTTTTTTGTTTTTGTCTTTGTTGTTGAGGATGGTTTTTTTGGGGAGTGGGTGTTTTTGGTGTTTGTTTGTGTACGCTTTTTTGGTTAATAATACTTATTAGTGGGTACGTGTTTTTGAGTTGTGACTAACTATTTGGTTGGATCTGTTTGAATTTTACTCTTAAAACTTTCACCTCCTCTTTAATGTTAGGTGTTGTGGCAGGTGTTATAGCTCTTGTCGCTGAAAGAGCAGACCTTTTTATGACGGGGGGCAGTCTGCAATTATTAGGGTACGTAAACACTTATACTTGGATTCTTGTTTCCGCTTTTCTGTTTGGTATTTGGGGAGCTATTATAACAACAGAAGTTCAAGCAATGATTGGGTTAGTTACAATAACTAATCCCGAGCTGTCTTGGCTTTGGCCCTTTGTAAATCTAATTTTTGCGGTGTCTGTGGGTCTTGTAGCTGTCGGTTTTTCAAAGTTTTGGCCGTCTGCAAAGAATAGCATTAAACTTTTGTTTATGAGTACTATTTGTGCGTTACTTGACATACCTTTGGTGTATTTTGTGATAGTAACTGTTCTAGAGTTGCCATATGTTTTATACAGTGCGACTTTGCCTGTGTATATTATATTGCAGCTTGTACCCTCAACATTTTTAGCATATTTTCTTGTTAAGGCTTTAACGCGTTCTAAGGCTCTTGATTTGGTGAGATAAAAATGGTCACAGTGTTACATAGTTCAGAGTTATCTATGGCTTTTGATAAACTTGCCCGTAGAGAAAATTTGTCTTTGCAAGAAATCCAACTTGCAGCCGGCGCCATTTTTGAGGTGTTAACTAATAGGTCGCAGGATTATTTGATGTTAACCACAGCGTTTTTTGGAGCTTTAACAGTTAAAAAACCCTGCATAGATGAATTAATTGGGCTCGCTAAGGCTATGGAGAAAACAAAGACTGTTAATTTTCACTTCAACATAGTAGATAAACCTGTGGTTACAGCAGGTGGAACGGGCGGTGACACTTTGCATACTATAAATATTACTACCCCTGCAATTATAACTGCTGCGTCTGCAGGTGCTTACGCCGTAAAAAGCGGCTCAAAATCTTTTTCCTCCAAAACCGGATGCATAGATTTAGCTGAAGCCTTAGGCATAAACACGCATTTATCCCCTAGCAAAATAGGCGAATGTCTAAAAACCCTTAGAACTGCCCTTTGGTCCTCCGAGAACATATACCCCTGGATGTCCTCGCTAATACAATTAGGCTCCCAAAACTCTACAAAGCAACTGTTACCTCTTTTGTATTCTCTAAGGCTTGTGATAGCAACGGCTTTAAACCCTTTCTCGCTTAAACGACAAGTACGAGGTGTTAGCGAACCCTTTACAGAGTTAGTATCAAACGTTTTAGGTTCCTGTGGGTATGAACGAGCTTTTGTTGTTTTGGGTTATGGGCAAACAGAGAACATACGTATTGACGAATTTTCTACTTTAGGTAAAAATGTAGTGTCTGAGTTGAAATTAAACGGCGATGTTGAAACTTTTAATGTTTACCCCCAAGACCTTGGCATAAAAATAGGCAAACCTAACGAGATTATTGCTAGGGCGAGTCATCAAGAAAATGCCAAAATTGTAGCAAAAGTTTTATCAGGCAAAGATAAAAGCTCCTGCAGAGACATCATTTTACTAAACGCTGCCGCCATACTTGTATTATCTGACGTATGTCAAAATTTACGTGACGGCTATGAATTAGCTAAGCAAACAATTGACGATGGATACGCATTTACAAAACTAGAACAATTAAGATTTTTCAAAAACTAACTAAACAATTTAAACCATAAGTTAAACCTAAATAATCCTGCTAAATAAGAATAAACTGCCTTAAACCTTTATAAACCTAAAATTCCGAAAATATAACTGCAATTTCGGTAAAAAATGGCATAATGGTTAAATTAACGGTTTTTTAAGTGTTTTTAATAGATTAAATTGTAAAAAAACATAGTTATATTCTGCATAATTATAACTATGCTACCATTAATGTCAAATCCATTTTACCTCGCAATCATGATTTCAATAAATTTTTACACCCTGTTACCACGACATAGTTACACTTTACGGGAATTTAGGATATAAACATAACAAATTGCAAAACTTTGCCTCATCAGAGAGAGTTTCTAAACAGACTCATATCAACTGTAAACACGACGATCTCACAATGCCGTAGAACATTTTTGTTTGCCCATCCAGTCTGCCGCCCCGGAAAATTATATCTGTAAAACTGAGGTAAACGGTGGAAAATGAAAAATACGGTTTTTCTGACCCTTTCTAATGCTAACAAATTATGCGACATCGATATAAATTATATCTACGTAACACTATCAAGTGTTCAAAAGAACACGAGGCACTCAATATTAAGGCTTTGGGACAATATTATTTGTGCCAGCTTTCTCTTGCATTTATGTCTTCCAAGTAGTACAGATAGCATAGGCGTTTGATGTTTAGATTACAAGCACATGTGAAGGCTTCTTACTCTTTACGATCATCAAGCCTTTTACGTAACGGCAAAGGATTATCACGTTTTAAAGTTGAAAAACAACCCTCAACATTAGAACGCTTATAATAGTCTTCTAACCACTTTTGCGGATCAGAAACCAAATCCTCAAACATCTTACGCCAAGCAGCACTCCCCTTCTGACGAAGCGCTGTGCCTTTTTTAGGATAAAACCGCGACACCACGCCCAGAACAGCTACCAAATCACAATTGTGACGTGACAAATACACCGCATCCCCACCAACCAAATCCAACCGACCATACCGCCCAGCCGTCTCCCGCAACAACCTCTCAAAATAAGGCGACACATGATCCGACGACCTATCTACAAATATAAAAGACGCAATAACCTTGTATTTAAAACCCACCACATAAAGAGCCTTCTCATAGCCTTTGCCTGTGTTGTCTTTTGCACGATCATTTTCATAGTTCTGCTTACAAGAAGTCGCATGACCCGTAGCATCCGGCCCAAAATCATGCCCCAAATCCGCAACAGGAACATTTGTTAACTCAAAAACCTCCTCCAAAATCTGCCTAACCGCTATATCACTGTAAGCACGCTCAATTATTTTGTAACTATAAACGGTGGTAAGCCTATTTTTTCTTTAAAAAGCAGCATATAGCCTTGTGCAACACGGTTAGATAAACCAAAATATTGGGCTATCATTACTATTTTTGCGCCGTCTACGGGACTGTTTTTTGGTCGGCCGGGGCCTTTACGCTCTGCTTGGTCGGGTGATAGGTCAAGGTTGATGGCGACTTGGTTTGCAATATCGCGTATGAATAAGAGTATGTCGTTTATTTCACTTGTCTGCGCTAAATCATAGTTTGTCCAGTCGTATGGTTTGGGTGTTTGTTCTTGGTATTTGTATTCTTTGTCTTTTAGTTGCCCTATAACAGTGTTTAATTGTTGCTGCTTTTTGGTTGTTGCCATGTTGTTGTTCACCTGCCTGCCATGTTATATGGGTAGTCACCTTTATAAATATGTGTGTAATCATTACACACACAGGTTTAAAATTAATATGAACGTTAAACAAATTCATGCTATGGATGCTAAACTAGTTGTCTTTCAAGTCTACAAAAACAAGCAGAAAAACCTAACCAACACTATGACTACTCTTAATCAGTTTGTTCAGAAATTTTACGGCCAAGATACTACTACTCATGAGGGTAAGTACAAGTATCATCGTAGGGGACTACTTGAGAGTATTCCTCATATTAGGCTTATTCGAGGGGTTATTGTTGTGCGTGGGGTTGATTTGGGGGTGGTTGTGGATTTTTTGAATCGGTATAATGCAGAGTTATGGGTTTGGGACGTTACGTTATCGCTTGAGGATGAAAAAACCCTAACTAGAGAGCCGTAGAATTTTGTCCCAAAGCCACCATAGACATAATAGTAATAATTGAATCTGTCTGGGCATTCACCAAACCAACAAAACAACTCGTAAACATCATTAAACATAATGACATCGCTCACACCATATCTAGTTTAGAAGTGCCTCTTAACAAAACAACTCGTAAACATCATTAAACATAATGACAACACCAAACAAAACAAAGTTCTGCCTACTTTTTTAATATATCCTACGCCTAACTGAGTCAAAATAAAATTTAACCTTTGATACACTGAACCACTTAATAACGCATGTATAACAGCTATCACTTTATTCAACACTCTATAAAAATTTGTCCATAAAAAGGCCAATTTATCACAGTGTCTAATTTTTTATTAGATGTTATTGTTATTTTTGTTGTATAGTTCAGCTAGTTTTAATATTGTTTCTTTGTATATGGTTATGCTGTTTAGGTATTCTTTTATTTCTATGTGTTCATCAAGTGTGTGGTCAAGGTGAGAGTCGCCTGGTCCGTATGTTACGATGGGGAGGTTCATAGCTTTTCCTAGTAGGTTCATGTCGCCTGTACCTGTTTTACGTAGTAGCGTGGCGGGTTTTCCTATGACTTTGCGAACGGATAGGGAGAGCGCGTGTATAAGGGGAGATGTTTTGATTGCTTCGAATGGTTCTACGGTGTCTTGGACTGTTACGTTAATGTTTACTTGTGGGTTGGCGGTTTGATAGTTTCCAATTATTTTTGTCATTTTGTCGTAGACTTGGGCTGTGGTAAATTGTATAGGTACACGGACGTCTAGGTTCATTTCGGCTTCGAAGGGTATTACGGAGTCTCCTTGGCCGCCGATTAATTTTACAAGGCACACGGTAATGGATGAGAAGGGTGTTTCTTGGGGGTCAATGGAGGGAAAAGAGCATGCGGTGCTGATTTTTTTCCAGAGTTCATATGCTTTATCAAGGGCATTGTCATAGAGCCATGGTGTTGAAGCGTGGCCAGTTTCGGTTTTTATTACTATTTTTAGTTGAATTTGTCCTTTATAGCCTATTGTAATGTTTTCAGCACCACTGGGTTCACCGAAAATTGCATAGTCAGCCTCTATGCCCTGAGTGATTAGGTGACGAACACCTCGGCTGGTAGCTTCTTCTTCTACAACACTGGCAATTAGAATTTTTCCTTTAAAGCTGGGTTCTTTTGAAGCTGCTAAAGCGGCCATTATCATAGCTGCTAGAGGTCCCTTAGCGTCAACTGCGCCGCGTGCATAAATTTTGCCTTCTTCAACTCGTAAGGGTACGTGTCCTGCAACAGTGTCCATGTGACCGCAGAGTAGGATAACAGGTGTTCCATCACCGACCACGCCAATCACGTTACCTATAGAATCGGTGCCTACTTCAAAACCCATTTGTTTCATTTGGGTAACTAAAAAGTTTGCTATATTCTGTTCGTGGCCACTTGGGCTGTAAATACCTAGAAGGTTAGTTAGAAACCGTATTGCCTGTTCGTTCATTTTCTTCTTCTCCTAAAGCTTCATCTAACACTTTAACTGCTCTATCAATTTGTTCTTTGTTAATAATTAATGGCGGAAGGATGCGTATTACTGTTCTGCCGGCGTCTATTACAAGAACACCTTTATTTAAGGCCTTTATTATTACACCGTAAACATCATAACGAAGTTCTATACCTAACATTAGTCCTAAGCCACGTACTTCTTTGACGATTTTATGTTTAGAAACCATTGTTTCAAGCTGTTCTTTGAAGTATTTTCCGTTAACAGCCGCTTTACTTACTAGATCTTCATCTATTAGAGCGTCAAGGGCAGCGCATCCTGCAGCGCATACAATGGGACTACCGCTAAAAGTTGTTGAATGTTCACCTATTTTTAATGCAGCCATAAGGTTTTCGCGGGCAACGGTAATGCCTATAGGTAATCCTCCAGCGAAGGGTTTTGCAAGACACATAATATCAGGGGTTACATTCCAATTTTGGCAGCAAAAGAGTTTTCCTGTGCGTCCAAAGCTTGTTTGCACTTCATCAAAAATTAGCAAAACATTTTTTTCGTTACAGATTTCGCGTACTTGTTGTAGATAATTGTCTTGTGAGACGCGGATGCCGCCTTCGCCACGTATGGGTTCTATGATTACGGCAGCAGTTTTATCAGTTATTGCTTCTCGAATTTTGTCAGGGTTGTCAGGTGCGACATGTTTAACGTCTGGAATTAGGGGCATGAAGGGTTCACGGTATTTTTTATCCCAAGTTAAAGAAAGCGCACCCATAGTTTTACCGTGATAGGCACCCATTATGCTAATAATTTCGGTTTTACCTGTAACTTTGCGAGCAAGTTTTATGGCACATTCTACAGACTCTGCGCCACTATTGGATAAAAATGCTTTATTGAGACCCTTGGGAGTTATGTTAACGAGTTTTTGGATAAATTCAGCACGTTTGTCGTTATAGTAACAACTGTGAAGAGTAATTAATGACTCTGCCTGTGTTTTTATAGCATTTACAATTTTTGGGTGACAATGCCCTAAAGCTGCTACGCCATAGCTGCTAGCGCAGTCAAGATATTCTTTGCCGTTAATGTCCCAAAGTAAAGCGCCTTTGCCGTGTGTAAAAACTAGGGGTTTTTTAGAGAAAACATTAGCCAAATAAAGAGATTCAATACTAATTATTTCTTTTTCATTCACTGGTTATCACTGTACCAACTTTATGGTTTAAAGCTAAAGTTATAGGGTGTTTAATAGTTCCTGAAGTTACAAGAACTTCTTTAACGCCTTGAGTTAGTGCTTCAAGGCCAGCGTGCACTTTAGTGCTCATACCACCGCCGATTTTAGGCAAAACTTTTTTAACTTCAGCGGCAGCAATTTTTGGCACACGCTCACCTCTAAGAATTAACCCCTCAACATCAGTTAACAGAATTAACTTGTCTGCCCTCAAAGCCCCCGCAAGTATAGCAGCTGTTCTATCACCATCCACATTTAATGGATCACACTCAGAACTTAGAGCAATGGGAGTAACAATTGGTAAAAAGTTTGCACCAAGTAACAAGTTAAGTAGGATAGTATTTACTTGTGTTATTTTGCCTGTGTAGCCGCCGTCAATTACTTTTTTGCGGCCACGTTCATCTACAGCAACTAATTTAGTTTTACGTTCGGCACGGAGTATGCCCGAGTCAAGACCGCTTAAACCTACAGCGTTAATACCCTGAGCCTGTAGAGCTAAAACAATTTGTTTATTGAGTTTACCTGCCATAACCATAGTATAGATTTCAACAGTTTCCTTATCAGTATAACGACTGCGAAAACCTTCAGGTGACATTATAAATTTTTGTTCTTTACCCAATTTTGAAGCGATTTCTGTTACTTCTACCCCGCCGCCGTGAACAAGAACAACACTGTGTTCCTTAGTTACCTCTTTTAGGTCAGTAACTAACTCATTTGAAGCGCCTTCTTTTAGAATGCTTCCACCCATTTTTATTACTAACAACATGTAATCACATCGGATGAAAACCAGTGCTTTTAAGGCCTGTGGTTTCGTCTATTCCCATAAGTAAGTTGAGACATTGAACTCCTTGTCCTGAAGCGCCTTTACACATGTTATCAATTGCGGAAAACATTACGAGTCGATTTGTGTGTTCGTCAATTTCAAAGCCGATGTCACAAAAATTTGTGCCTAGGGTAATTTTTGGGTCAGGAAGTTGAAATTGACCTTTTTGGTATTTTACTAGCCGTATGAAGGGTTCATTGTCATACATGCCGCGAAGGGCTTTCCAGAGATCTTTGCTGGTTAGGGCTTGCTTAGGATAAGTATGTATTGTTGCTAGAATGCCGCGTATCATGTTAACGGCGTGTGGTGTAAAACCGATTTTTACAGATTGACTGCTCAAAATTGAGAGTTCTTGTTCTACTTCTGCTATGTGACGGTGTCCGGTAACTTGATAAGGACGTACCCCGCTGAAACGTTCCGGATGATGTGAGGCAGAGGTTGGTTTACTGCCACCCCCAGAGCTGCCCACTTTGAGGTCGACTATAATTTTATCAGTGTCAACAAGACCTGCTTTAACTATGGGAGCTAGACCTAAAATGGCACTGGTAGCCATACAGCCGGGGCAAGCAACAAGTTTTGCGTGTTTAATTTCTTCACGATGAAGCTCTGGCAAACCATAGACAGCTTCTTTTAGCAATTCTTGGTTTTCATGTTTCCAGCCGTAATATGTTTCATAAGCATTAGGGTTTTTTATGCGAAAATCAGCGCTCATATCTATAACTTTAAGACCGCCCTCAAGAAGTTTGGGAACAAGATTCACTGAACCCCCATGTGGTGTTGCGGTAAATACAAGGTCACAATTCTTTTGAAGCATCTCTATGTCTTGGGGTACAAATTTGAGCTGTGTTAAACCACGAAGATTGGGGTGTATGTTAAAAACATATTCACCAACACTCTGACGCGAAGTAACCATAGTTACCTCTACAGACGGATGTAAAAGTAACAACCGTAAGAGTTCACCGCCAACATAACCGGAACCACCAATTATACCTATTCTCATCATTTTGCCTCCTGAAAGTACACTAATCAATTAGACTTTGAGCAGTCTTTAAGAGCGGAATTGCCACATTTAGACCCGTCACAAGTCGGGTGTTCTCCCAAAACTCGGGACAAGAATTTGCCTCATGAAACACAAGACCACCTTTATTGCTTTCTATATTTTCATCAATTATGCTTTTAACTTTCTGGTAAGAATTGGAACTCGCGTATGTATTAAAAGTCTGCTCTAACTTTTTGTTCCAAGCAGAAAAATCTGTTAGACGAGTCTCATCTGCTTTTACTTTCTGCACAGGCAAATATGCTTGTGCTGCAAGATCAAGCTGTGCTTTTATGAAGGCATCGTCTACCTGTTTATTAGAAACGTTAATCATCGCATCAAGAGCAAAAATCCAAGCGGCATTGCCATCACCTAAGGTGTTACCACATTTTACAGCCAAGTCAATTACGTTTTGCGGCAAATTAGCTTCAAATACTAAATTTCCAAGAAAAGTATTAGTACGAAAATCCTTAAACCCTGCACGCGCTAAAGCTTTATTGTAACAAATGGCTTGTTTACCTTTTTCCTTGTAGACTATTATACGCAGATCATAGAACCATTTGTTAATTAACTCTTGAGCAACTACGCCTATGGGATTTATGATGTTTGGTTTTGTTTCTTTTATGTTATCTAAGAGTTCTTCACGGCTTTTTGAGAGCATAATCATTTTGCCATGGGTTCCAGCGTCAGCTTTGATTACTATACCATCATTAATAGAGAGATCTGTTTGAAACAAGTCTGCGAGGTCTTTTTCATTGTGAATTTCTTTGTGGTTTTTCGTGAAATCAGAGGCATCGCAGGGCACAAATATCGTTTTAGGAACTGGAAGGCCTGCTTTCCAAAGGTTTAGCAGAGTTCGCAGTTTACTATAACAAGTAAATTCTACTTGACTGGTGTTTAAAGTTTTTTTGCCAAGGCTTTCCATGATGTAGGATGCTTGGAGACGCCGGTTTTTACTTTGTGCCCGATTGAGTACAACGACTGTTTGGTTGAAGGTTTTAGTGTAGTCTTTACCTTTAGTTTTAGCACTAAATCCGTCTTTTGAAATTGTTAAGGCAATTTTACGGAAAGGTATAAAGTTGAGGTCTATGCCTAGTTGTTGTGCAGTTTGTTTTATTCCTGCTTCATCATTTTCAGAGCGTTCGTATAGAAGGGCGATACTCATCGCGTTAGATTTTCCTTTCAAAAATTGACATTGTTATAAAATAAAACATGTTGTTTATTGACTGTTTATTCGCCCCAGTCTTCGCCTTCAATTGTTAATTCTTGCAGGTCTACGTGGCCGTCTTTAATGGTTTTCACTTCAAGTTCAAGGCCACATCCAGAGCAACTAACGATTTCGCCTTCTTCTGTGTCTGTAGGTATTTCTAGTTCTGCGTCACAATCGGGGCATTTTGCTTTGAAGACGTTTGCTTCTTGCGATTTTGGATTTGTAGATTCGGTCATTTTTTGTTCACTTTTTATTGGAAATGAACGGTTTAATAAAAAGGGGTTTCTTTTAAACATTGTGACTTAAATGTTACATGCTAACTAAGAAATGTTCCAAATAGCGCAAAACACCAGTGTTAAAAACAGGCAAAATAAGAGATTTACAGCAGATAAAAAACTATAAACGTACTTTTCCATAAACCAAAATGCCGAAATCGTTAAATTCCAACAAGACATCCCAATTATGGAGACAACACAATGGATGAAACAGACAAAAAAATTATCGCAATACTAAAAGAAGACGCAAGAGCAGGCTATGTTGAAATAGGCAACCAAGTAAACTTGTCCGAAGGCGCAGTTAGAAAAAGAATAAAAAACCTAACCGACGAGGGCACCATCCACAAATTTACCGTAAAAGTCAACATTACCGAAGGTGCAGAAGCTATAACGCTATTAACCGTAAATCCTGCATACCCCACACAAAAAGTAACAAAACACATACAACTAATCCCAAATGTAGAAACCATATACGAAGTAACAGGCGAATACGACATCATTGCAGTCATAAATGGCATAAACGTAGTAGAAGTCAACGAATGTATAGAAAAAATTCGACGCGTAGAAGGCATAATGAAAACCAACACCATGATAGTTCTACGCAACCTCTAACAAACGCATCCCTTTAAACAGTTAACAAACAATTGTAATTAAGCACCATAAACAACCACAGCAAACAGAACACGCCGGTAAAACAGGCGTTTTAACAAGTAACCTCATAATACTAGGTAAACATGTTTAATTTAATGTCTGTTTCCGAAACGCTTATATTTTTTTGATTATAACCATTTTTTCAAGGTTCGAAGCAAATGATAACACTGTACACTAATTCAGAAAAAGTTCAGATACATAGCTTCGAATATGGTTTTTATTACTGGTTTTATAATTAGCCCAGAACTGAAAAGTGAATGTTCTGGGCTGTAATGGTGTATAATTATGGATAATGTAAAATCTGGCAAAAAAATTGTGGTTAAATTTGGCGGTTCAAGTCTTGTTGATTCTGAAAAGCTATTAAAATCTGCAATGGCAGTTGTTTCAGAAGCTAAACGGGGCACTAAAATTGCAGTCGTAGTTTCAGCTATGGGTAAAACTACTGATATGTTAATGAACACAGCTAAAAATACTTCAAATGGTAAATTAACTAAATGTGAATTAGATGACATTTTATCCATGGGAGAACGTACAAGTGTGCGTATTTTTGCTGCGGCATTACGTAATAACGGGGTTAACGCGTGTTATTTTGACCCTATGGATAATAAATGGCCAATAATTACAGATGAGGCCTTTCAAAATGCGAATCCAAACATTAAGGAGTGCAGTAAAAATATTAAGCTACATGTTTTGCCACTTGTTGAGGAGGGCATCATACCTGTGATTGCAGGGTTTGTAGGCAAAACTATGGAGGGGAAAATCACTACGTTGGGCAGAGGGGGAAGTGATACTACTGCATTTATCATAGGGGAAAATATAGGGGCGGATCAAATTTTGCTTGTAACAGATGCAGAGGGTATAATGACAAGTGATCCTAAAATTATTCAAAGTCCAAAGCTTTTACCAGAGATTAATGTTAACATTTTAGTGGGTTTAGCGGATTCTGGTGCTAAATTTATTCATAGTAAAGCCCTTAAGTATAAACCAGAGGGTATTGATGTTAAAGTTATGAGCAATAAACATGATGACTTAAACAAGCCAGGCACATTAATCAAGGATGCACTGTCATGGGAACTTGACGCTGAAATTGCCAGTTCAACTCCTGTAGCTGAAATAACTGTTATCGGAGAGGGCATTTCCAATAATACTAACATTATAATGGAAATGTTTGAAAAGGTCAGAGGACACACCTCGTTGTTAGGCATGTCAATGAATGCGAATTCCATAATATTTTATGTAAATCAGAAAGACCATATTTTGGAGTTATTTAATCAAATTCACGGAATTACTGTAGAGAATAAAGAGACCATTGCCATGGCAGTTAAAAAAGACTTGGCTTTTATTCAAACAAGTGGTGTAGGTCTTGAAGAAACGCATGGCATCATTGGAAAAATCAGTGAAGATTTAAGACATGTAGGCATCAATATTTCAGGCATCCTGACCATTACTTCAAGCATTTTACTGTTTGTAGATTGGAACGAGAAAGAAAAAGCCTTAGAGCTTATTAAAAATTCATTAAAAACGCAATAGAGAGTGAAATATTTGAATCAAGGCAAAAACAGACGAATGAAAAGAATCTTTCAACAAAAAGATAATCGAGCAATAATTGTTCCTATGGATCACGGTGTAACCATTGGCCCAGTTTTTGGCATTATTAATATGCAACAAACAATTGACCAGCTAGTTAAAGGGGGCGTTGACGCGGTTCTTGTTCATAAAGGCATTGTAAAACGTGTTGACACCCCAGATACAGGATTAATTGTAATGCTTAATGGCATATCGAATCTTAATCCAAACATGAACAATAAAGTTCAAGTTTGCAGTGTACAAGAGGCCATACGTCTTGGTGCTGACGCAGTCTCTTTACATATAAATGTAGGCGCTCCAGAAGAGGACAAAATGTTGTCAACTCTTGGAAAAGTAGCAGAAGAATGTGACCAGTTTGGGTTACCCCTGCTTGCCATGATGTATCCTAGGGGACCAAAAATTACAAATGAACACTCTCTTGAGGCAGTAGCTCATGCCGCTCGCATTGGCGCAGAATTGGGAGCAGATATTATAAAAACTAACTATACGGGGTCAATAGAGTCATTTAAACAAGTTACAGAGAGTTGTCCAGTACCAATTCTTATTGCAGGTGGACCAAAATGTAAATCGGTAGAGGACATTTTACAAACCACAAATGATGCCCTTAAAGCAGGTGCAGCGGGACTCTCAATGGGACGCAACATATTCCAATGGGAAAATCAAACATTAATTGTTAAGGCACTTTCAGCTATGGTGCATAAAGGGGCATCTATAGAGCAAGCACAAAAAATTCTCGGTGAAAAACCGTGAAAGAACTCTGGATAGAAAACAGTAAACAAAACCTACCCGCAAACCTCATTGAACAATACGGGAATGTTATAGTTAAAGAGAACAAAGCCGTTTTTACAACGTTAAAGCAAGAACAGACCATTATGTCTCTGTCAACTTTAGACTTTAACACTTTAGATGTTAAAGACAAAATTCTAAGAATATGCATTTCAGACAAAACAACAGAAAACCTAATTGTCGAAGCAACTAAGAGAGGCGCTAGTTACATATTAATTAGCACTGTAAATTGGCGTGTTATTCCGTTAGAAAATCTCATTGCACGCATTAAAGGAAAGAGCAAACTAATTGCAGAGGTGGCTAATGCTGAAGAGGCAAGGGTTGCACTTGAAACGCTAGAAATAGGCACAGATGGAGTACTGCTCAAGGTTGATCAAGAAGAAGAACTTTTGAAAACTGTTGCAATTGTTAAGCCAGAAGCGTTAAAGCTGGAATTATCTGTTGCAAAAATTGTCTCCACTAAACCTATTGGCAATGGCGCCCGCGTCTGTGTCGATACCTGCGATTTAATGACCCAAGGTGAGGGCATGCTTGTTGGCAGTCAAAGTGCAGGTTTATTTTTAGTAGAAGCAGAAGTTAATGAGAATCCATATGTTGCATCGCGCCCGTTTAGGGTTAACGCTGGTTCTTTGTCTATGTACACTTTAGGCAATTTACAGACCACACGGTATCTTCAAGAGTTCAAAGCTGGCGATGAAGTGGTAATTGTTAATCGAGAGGGTAAAATTCGTAGCGGTAATGTGGGCAGGGTAAAAATTGAAATTAGGCCATTAATTCTCATTGAAGCACAAAGTGGAGAAAAATTATTTAAAACTATATTGCAAAATGCAGAAACGATACGAGTAGTTACAGTTAAAGGGTCTAAACCAGTTACTGAACTTGAATCTGGTGATGAAGTGCTAATTCACCGTTTTACAGTAAAAGGTGGCAGACATTTTGGGGTTAGCGTACCTGATGAGCTAGTGATTGAAAAATGACAGCTAATATTTGTGTTTCAGTAAAACCAAAAACTATTAGTGAAGCGTTAACGTTAATTGAGAAAGCAGAGACTGTACAAGCAGATCTTATTGAAGTTAGGTTAGATCAAATGGAGTCTCCGAAATTTGGTGATCTTTCAGCTTCTACTTCAATTCCGCTTATTGCTACAATCAAGCGGTTAAATAAGGGTGGAAGTTTTACTGGAACACCAATGCAGAGCAGACAAACTTTACTGGATGCTGCAAAAAATGGTTTTCAGTATGTTGACTTGGATTTAACAAGTTTAAAGTTAAAAGAACAAGTTAGAGAGTTAAATGAGTTAAATGTTAAAACTATTGTTTCTTTTCATAAATTTGACGGCGCGTTTAGCACGCAAGAAATGCAGCGTATTTTAAGTGAGGAGATGAACAGCGGCGCGGATGTTTGTAAAATAGTTGGCACCGCAAAACAGGTGCAAGATAATCTAACAGTGCTTAATTTTGTTTCCAAAGTTGCAGTTAAAACGCGTTTAGTATGTTTCTGCATGGGGGAACAGGGTAGAATTTCGCGTTTACTTTCACCTGTTTTTGGAGCATTTTTTACTTTTGCCGCCTTAGAGCACGGTAGCGAAACTGCACTAGGACAAATAAGCATAAATGACATGAGAGAGGCCTACTCTCTATTGAGGCAATAACGTGACTATTTCAGGAAAAACTCGTGTTTGTGCAGTTATAGGTGACCCTATAGAGCATTCGTTAAGTCCTGTAATACAAAATGCTGCGTTTAACGCGTTAAATTTAGACATTATTTACACAGCTTTTACAGTAAACGCTTCAAATGTTATCAACGCTTTAACAGGAATACGGGCTTTAAACTTTTTGGGGTTAAGTGTTACTATGCCACACAAAGAAAAGGTAATACCTCACATAGATTGGATAGATAATACTGCTAAATGCTTGAATACTGTAAATACTATTCACTGTAAAGAGAATAAATTGTTAGGATATAGCACTGACGGTATAGGTGCACTTGGAGCACTTAGAGAAAACGGGGCAAATCCACATGGTAAACGGGTATTGATACTTGGAGCGGGTGGAGCAGCACGAGCCATAGCTTACACGTTAATTGAAGATGCGGATGAACTTGTTGTGCTTAATCGCACAGTCACAAAAGTGGAAAAATTAGCAGAGACCTTAAAGCAAAAGTTTGGCAAAAAAATCAGGGTTAACTCACTTTCGCCAAGTATTATTAGAAAAGAGGTTATCGACTCGGATATTTTGCTTGATACAACCTCTGTCGGTATGAAACCTAGCATGGACCAAAGTTTAATTACATCAGACTATTTAAGATCAGATATTGTAGTTATGGATATAGTTTATAGTCCAGTGGAAACTAGACTTGTTAGAGAGGCAAAAACGGCAGGTGCTAAGGTTATAAATGGTGTAGAGATGTTAATTTATCAAGGAGCCGCAGCGTTTGAAATTTGGACGGAACATAAACCGCCGGTGCAAGTTATGAGAAAAGCTGCTTTAGAGCAAATAGGTAGGGTGTAAATTGTATGCAGGACGGAGAAGCGTTAGCATTAGCTCATGGTGCAGCAACAGTTGTTAACGCCATGGCTACTAAGAAAGGAGCGGCTTTTGGTGTTGACCTTTACACTAAAGCACAGGTGAAACTAACAGGTGAAGCACAAGTTATTGAAACAGAAATTATCTCTGACCAAGAGGAAAATCCTGTTCTAATTCAAAAGACCATTACAGCAGTTCTTAAACGTTTCAACTTGGAAAAAGAGTATGGGGCAAAAGTTAAAACTTGGAGTAATATTCCCATAGCTAGAGGATTAAAAAGTAGTAGTGTAGCGGCTAATGCGGTGGTTCTTGCAACATTGGGTGCGTTAGAGAAGTCTTTGGATGATCTAGAAGTTGTAAAGTTGGGAGTTTTGGCGGCGTTTGAAGCAAAGGTTACCATTACAGGCGCGTTTGATGATGCTTGTGCGTCATATTTTGGAGGTTTATTAATTACAGATAATTTGAATTGTAAGCTAGTTAAACGAGAAGTGATAGCGGATAATTATGTTGTCTTGTTTCAAGTTCCACCTAAGAAAGTGTACACTGTAAATGCAGATACTAGTAATTTTTCGTTGTTTATGCCACAAATTGAGGTGGCTTACAATTTGGCGTTAAATGGTTGTCCTTGGGAAGCATTAACGTTAAACGGTCAATGTTATTCGTCAGCGTTTGGATTTGACGCAAATGTTGCTATAGACGCTTTAAAAGCGGGAGCAAAAGCGGCTGGGTTATGCGGTAAAGGACCTACAACCACGGCCATTGTTTCCAAAGATTATGTAGCACAAGTTAGGGCTGCTTGGCAGGTCTATGAAGGTGAAATTATACAAGCATGTTTGAATCATGAAAAAGCTAGGTTGCTTACGTAATGTTCAGTATAACTGTTAAACCAACAAAAAATAGTTTACAGGGTGTTTTAACTGCGCCAGCGTCAAAGTCCTATACTCAACGTATGTTAATTGCAGCTGCGCTTTCAGAGGGGGCAGGAAAAATTGTAGACCCGCTTTTATCAGAGGATACTTTAGCTACTTTACGGGCAGTTACTGCTTTTGGGGCTCAGGTATGTCAAACTAAAGATTGCTGGGCAGTTCAAGGTGTAAATCAGGTAAAGGCGGCAGACGGTTTAGTAGATGTGGGTGAGTCTGGGGCGACTCTTCGGTTTATGATTCCTATTGCGGCTTTAGCTGTTGGGCAGTCAACGTTTTTGGTGTCTAGGTCTCTTGAGCGTAGGCCAATTGAGCCATTGTTTTCAAGTCTTAGAATGCTAGGTGTAAATGTTTACCCAAAACAGGTAGAGAACGGCCAAGTTATAGTTGTTGAGGGTAAGGGTTTAGCAGGTGGAAGGACTAGTCTTCCAGGTGATGTTAGCAGTCAATTTGTTAGTGGACTAATGTTTGCTTGTCCAAAAGCAATGTTGGACACGGAAATACATGTAACAACTCTTCTTGAATCTATTGATTATGTTAAAATGACTCAAAAAGTTTTAGCTCAGCATCAGATTAACGTGCAGATAAGGGAGAATTATCGGCGTATTCGTGTTTTGGGTGGTCAGTCTTTTAAGCCTGTTGACTGTAAGGTGTCAGGTGATTTTTCGTCTGCAGCGTTTCTTTTAGCGGCGGCAGCTATCACCAATTCGAAGATGTTAATAAATAATTTAGATTGTCAAACAGTTCAGGGTGACAAAGCGATTTTAGATCTTCTTAAACAGATGGGAGTTAACATGAAAATCAAAGAGCACAGTGTGGAGGTGCAGGGTGTGGATGATTTATTGCAGGCTATAGATATTGATGCTACAAATATTCCTGATCTTGTTCCGATTTGTGCTGTGCTTGCGTGTTATGCGCAGGGGGAGTCTAAAATTTTTAATGCTCAGCGGTTAAGATTTAAAGAGTCTGATCGGTTAGCTACTGTTTGTGAAGAGTTAACAAAGATGGGCGCGTTAATTAATATGGAAGAGTCGGGTTTAACCATTAAAGGACCCTGTAAACTTTATGGTGCTACTATAAATCCGCATAATGATCATCGCATAGCTATGTCTTGCACGGTTGCGGCTTTGCGGGCAGAGGGGGAAACTGTTGTTGAAAATGCGGATTGTATCAGAAAGTCTTATCCGTTATTTTATAGTGATTTATCAAATATAGGAGCGGAGATTGTTGGCAGGGAACTCTTTAGGTAAAGAATTTGTGGTAACCACATTTGGTGAGAGTCACGGCAAAATTATTGGTGTGCTTATTGATGGCTGTCCAGCGGGGCTCTCGCTTTTAGAAGAGGATTTTCAAGAAGATCTTGACCAGAGAATTCCAGCACAGACAATAATTGTTTCTGCGCGTGTTGAAAAGGATACTGCCAATATTTTAAGTGGAATGTTTAACGGTAAAACGACAGGGGCTCCCATAGTTGTAACGGTGGATAATAAAGATATCAAGTCAGATGATTATGTTCAAATTAAAGATTTGCCAAGACCGGGGCATTCGGATTATTCAGCGCGTGTTCGTTACGGGGGTTTTAATGATTATAGGGGTGGAGGAAGGTTTTCGGGGCGTGTTACAGTGGCTCTTGTGTTAGCGGGAACAATTGCTAAAAAACTTTTGAGGCACTACAATATTGACGTTTTAGCTTACACGAAAGCTATAGGTAAAATAAAGTCTGAAAAAAGGTTTAGTGTTGTGGAAATTTGTAAAAACCGTAATGTTGCAGCTACAAGGTGTCCTGATTTGGTTTGTGCTAAAAAGATGGAGGAGGCTATTGTTGCAGCTAAAAACGCAGGCGATAGTATAGGTGGAATAATTGAATGTATAGCTCTAAATGTGCCTGTGGGTGTTGGAAACCCGTTGTTTGACGCGTTAGATGCTGATTTAGCTAAGGCACTCTTTGGGGTTTCAGCAGTAAAGGGTGTAGAGTTTGGCGCGGGATTTGGTGTAGCAGAAATGTTTGGTTCTCAAAACAATGATGCATTTACAGTAAATAATGAGGAAAAAGTTGAAACAGTTACGGATAATGCAGGCGGTATTTTGGGCGGTATAAGTAGTGGTATGCCCATTATTATGCGTGTGGCAATTAAGCCTACTCCGTCAATTAGCAGGGAACAAAAAACGGTAAATTTGTTAACCATGGAAAATGCTACATTAAATGTGGGTGGCAGACATGACCCCTGTATTGTACCTAAAGCTGTGCCCGTTATTGAAGCGGTTGTTGCAATAACTTTGGTTGATCATTTAACACGTATAGGATATATTCCTAAAGTATTTGAGGAGAGGCAATAAAGTGGAGGATCTTCAAGCGTTACGTAAACGTATAGATGAGATTGATACTCAAATTTTGAAAGCGTTAGGTGAGCGTGTGGCTGTGTGTCAAAAAATTGGTGAATACAAAAAACGGCAAGGTTTACCTATAGGGGATAAGAATAGAGAGGAAGAGGTTTACAGCAAAGCTAAGGGTTTAGCGGTTGAATTTGCGTTGGAACCTGCACGAATTGAAGTGCTTTATCGCGAAATAGTTAATATGTGCATTGATATTCAAAAGTAGAGACTCTTAACGGAGAGATATTCTTATGCTGTATGAGATAAATGAGAAAGCCCTAAAATTAGAGAGTGAAGGAAAAAAGATAATCCGATTAAACCTCGGTGACCCCGATATGGCTACGCCTCCTGAAATTGTTGAGGCAGCCTATGCTGCGATGAAGGCAGGTAAAACTAAATATTCCTCTTCGTATGGTGAGCTTGGATTACGTCAAAAAATTGCTGAAATGCATGGCGTTAAAGTGGAAAATGTTGTAATCACTCCAGGTTCAAAATGGGCTATTTTTAGTACAATGTTTTTAACTATGCAAAATGGCGGTAACATAATTATTCCTACTCCATACTGGACGGCTTATGATTTAATCGCTAAAAGCATTGGTACTAAGGTTAAGCTGCTTAAAACAGAAATGGAAACAGGTTGGAAAGTTGATTTAAACCAGCTTGAGAGTTTAATAGATAGCGAAACTAGAATGATTATTTTAAATAATCCCAATAATCCAACAAGTAAAGTTATGGATGACAAAACTCTTGACGGTATTGTTGAAATTGCCAACAAGAAAGGCATCATTGTGCTCTCCGATGAGGTTTATGGTGCAATTTCATTTAACAAAACTAAGAGCATTTTAGACTACGGCATAGACTCTAAACATATTCTCTCCAACGGGTTTAGCAAAACCTTCACCATGACAGGTTGGCGCGTTGGCTACATAATAGCAAACAAAATGCTTGTTGATAAAGTAACTAAACTAAACCAGATCACCTTCAACAATGTTCCAGTCTTTATACAAGAGGCATCCATAAAAGGTTTAGAGTTACGAGCACAAATTGCAGAAAACATTAAAGCTAAATACAAACAACGAGCAGATCTTGCAAGTAAAAAACTAGGTGCAGCAGGCTTCAAATTCACGCAACCAGATGCCCCATTCTATGTGTTTCCAAAACGAGAAGGCTTAGACGGCGAAAAATTCACCCTAAACCTATTAGACAGCGGCGTTGCAGTAGCTCCAGGCACAAGTTTTGGCGACTATCAAGAACATTTCCGCATAAGCTTAACAGCTCCAGACAATGAGATAGAAACAGGTTTAGACAAAATCTGTGAGGCCCCTCAATAAATGAGGATAGCCATTCTTGGCGCAGGCAAAATGGGCATATGGTTTGCTAAATTCTATAAAGAAAAGGGCGATACCATAATTCTTGCAGGCCGTAGCGCTGAGAAACTGGCTAAACTTAAAGAAGAACTACAAATTGAAACAACACTAAATTTTCAAGAGGCAGTACAAAAAGCAGATAACATTCTTATTTGTACATCCATATCTTCTTTTGAAGAAGTAATAAAAAAAATTGCCCCCTTTACACATAAAGGACAAACAATAATGGATATTTGCTCAATTAAAGAGCACCCAGTTAACATTATGCATCAACACATAAAAGATGCAACCATTTTAGGTACACATCCAGTTTTTGGCCCTGGCAGCAATGGCGTAGAACATAAAGCATATGTGCTTACGCCTACTAATCTACAAGAAGAGACGGCTGCAGAACAGCATAAACAATGGCTTGAAAAAGAAGGCGCCAACGTCTTTATTATGACACCTAAAAAACACGATGACCTCATGTCTATCATTTTAGGACTACCACACTTTATAGGTTTAATTGTCTGCGAAACACTTTTAGAACAAAAAGATTATACAGAATCCAAAAAACTTGCAGGCACCACTTACCGCATGCTCTTCACCCTAGCTGAAGCCACAGCGCAAGAAACCCCTGACCTCTATGCTAATGTACAAACTAAACTTTCAGACTTGGGTAAAATAGAAGAACTCTTCATCCAAAACGCTCAAACAATGCTAGACCTAATGAAAAACAAAGACACCATCGGAATCATGACAAGAATGGAGCGTCTTCAAACAAAACTTGCCAAAATGGATAAAGACTACGGCAAAAGCTATGAAACAATGTACAAAATGCTCCAATCAACCGAAGAACAAAGTTAACAAACATTTTTAGACAGCAATAAGCAACAAAACGTCTAATTACTACCAAACCAACCCATACAGTGGTATCTATGGAAAAATGTGCTAAATGTGGAAAAGAGCTCTTAAAACATGAAGAAAAAATGGTTTTTTGGAACAAACAATTACAGAAAGGCTACATCAAATGGATGGTTCTAGGATCCCAATTTGGCAAGAAAAAAGAATTTCCACAATACACCGGAAAAAAATTATGCCAAGACTGCGCTATTGACGTTTTCGAAAACGCCACAACTAAAACACCTGCACTACAAATTAAAGGAGAAGACTTTGCAGAACTAAAAGAAGCATTTACAGAAAGCGGCATAGTAATCTCAGCATTTAATTGCCCAAAATGCGACAAAATGAACGACATCCCAAAAACAGGCAAACTATTAATCTGCAAACACTGCGGCAACCCAATAAAACCAAAAGACATCTATGAAAAAATCAAAGAATTAACTAAAGAATAAAACATATTGAAAAACTGTTAACAAAAAACAGAGACAACAGAAGGTCATTAACTTAACGAAAAACAAGTTAATGAGTCTACACATTTTTCCAACAGACAACAAGAACACTACCTATTTTCTTTGATGACTCTCGCAACGAATGTTTGCATCATAACAACACTAAAGCAAGGTTGCCACACCCACATCAAAACATTGGTTATGTTTCAAAACAGTTTACGATTGTATTGGCATCTGTTCTAAAATTAGAACACGTTAAGTAAAAAATGTTCTAAACATCAAATTAAATACCACCCTGAGAAATACAAATCAGGAGAAAACAAATGCAAACCCAAAAAAAGTCAGCCCTATATTTAGGGCCAACCCAAAAAATTCGAGGTATCACTAATGGAAAAACAAACTAAAAACAAAAAAATGCTAATCTACAGCATACTCGCCCTAACAATTGGAGTAGCAACAATACTACCATTATCATACTTTACACTAACCATAAACGGCACAAATCAAACACAGCCCTTCTTCACGCCACACTTACAGCGTGTACAGGCTGCCCCAAATGTCGCAACTATATATAGCGCTCCTGAATTTGCTTACATCGATGAAATCCCTAACGAAGGTTGGGTTTCCATAAGTGTTTGCTATGACATAACGCCTAATGGCATTGACCTTACAGATGTGGATGCAAAAATAGAAGTTTATAACTTTCACTTCTACTCTGAACAAGGCTCAATTCTTAACATGACAACTTGTGTGGCAATTGCAGGGAACGTATCCAACCCAAACTCACCTAACGGTGTTTCTACTGCAATCATAGCTTGGCACGGCTACGCCCATTATGATAATCCCATAGATTGGGCAAACCACAGAAATACCTTTACCTTTGCAGACGGAACAGTATATGACTTTACAGAACTACTGGGTTACACCGAATCATGCACAGTAGGTTATAGCTCAGCTGAATATTACATAGAATACACAGGAGAACCAGGAATTGTAGACGCTCATAAAAGCCTTGGTTGCAATGCGATTCTAACTGAATCTAAAGGTGAAAAAACAGCACAAGCATTAACTGCCCTAAGAAGCGCTCAAACAATCTATGTTGACAT
>JGI24694J35173_10001291_pt1 | contig 22846 bp, 27 predicted proteins | sample TergutCo191P1_FD_35173 | JGI IMG/M metagenome (IMG submission 35173) | reverse complement strand
ATTAACAGGGACGCCGATTTTTCCGTGGACGAACAGCGCGACGAAGATTATGTCGAAGCTATGGTGGAAGTTTTGGAAGGAAGGGAAAGAGCCGAAATTGTCCGCATGGTTTATTCTCCCGGAAGCTCAAAATTGAGAGACGAACTTGCAACGCGTTTTTCACTGGAAAGCGATTCATTATACGAAGTGGACGGACCGATAAATCCTGTTGACTTTATGGAATTGTCCAATGTTGCAAGCTTGGAAGACCTTGCGGAGAAGCCGTGGAAAATTTACAAGTCCGCGGATTTTAATGATGAAGCAAACGCAGGTTCAACGCCGATTTGGGACAGAATCAGTCAGGGCGATGTAATTCTTCATATGCCGTATCAGTCTTTTGATCCTGTTGTAAGTTTTTTTCAGGATGCCGCGACAGATCCGCAGGTTATATCGATTAGAACCGCGCTTTACAGAACAGGCGGTGCAATACCGGGGATTGGAATTAACTCTGGTTCCTCGTCTTTTTCGCCGGTTGTACGCGCATTGGAACAGGCCGCGCTTAACGGAAAGCATGTTACTGCGGTTGTAGAATTAAAGGCGCGTTTTGACGAAGAGCGAAATATTTCGTGGGCGAACAGGCTGGAAAAAGCCGGGGTCATCGTTGTGTACGGGCTTTCGAATTTAAAAGTGCATTCAAAAATTTCGCTTGTACTGCGCAGGGAAAACGATCGCGTCAAGCGTTATGTGCATCTTTCTACGGGGAATTACAACAACAGAACGGCGAAGTATTACGAAGATATCTGCCTTTTTACATGCCGCGAAGATATCGCGTATGACGCAGGATTGATTTTTAATATGCTGACAGGTTATTCCACTGTTCAAACAATGAACAGGCTGACGATTGCTCCCACAGGATTAAAGCGCAGATTCCTGGAATTAATTGAAAGGGAAGCAAACAGGGCAAGGCACAGGTATCCTGCAAAAATAATGGCAAAGATGAACTCGCTTACCGATATCGACATTATAAAAGCCCTTTACGAAGCGTCAAACGCAGGAGTAAAAATCTCGCTTTGTATCAGAGGCATCTGCACATTGATTCCCGGCGTTAAGGGAGTTTCCGAAAATATAAAAGTAATCAGCGTTATCGATCATTATCTTGAACATTCGCGCATGTATTATTTTTCCAACGGCGGCGCGGAGGAATTGTACCTTGCAAGCGCAGACTGGATGCTTCGCAATCTGGAAAAGCGCGTGGAGATTTTATTCCCGATACAGGACGAAAAACTGCGCGGCGAATTAATCGATATTCTTAACGATTATTTCCGCGACAATTGCCAGACCTCCGCTTTAAACAGCGAAGGCGTATGGACGCGGCTAGTTCCGGCGCAGGGAGAAAAACCGTTCCGCATTCAAAAGGAGATGCTTTCCCGCGCCGCATCAAGGGCAAGCGATGGTTTATCTCCTGTAAAAATGGAGTATACTGTAAGAAGAAGCAATCCTGCGATGAAAGAATAAGGAGAAATGTATGTTTGGTATAGATATCTATTATATTGTTTTGGTGGTGCCCACTTTGCTTTTGTCATTATGGGCGCAGTTCATGGTTAAATCGACATTTGCAAAATATTCAAAGATCAACTCTTCAAAAAGAATAACCGGATCCGACGCGGCATCCGTTATATTAAGGTCAAACAACATAGGCGATGTGCAGATTGAAAAGGTCGGCGGCTCTCTTACGGATCATTATTCGCCGATGGATAAAAAATTGCGCTTATCCGATCCTGTGTATGCCTCGACATCGATCGCCGCAGTCGGAGTTGCCGCTCATGAGGCGGGGCACGCCATTCAGCATGCAACGCGCTGGGGACCTCTTGCGCTTAGGAGCACTCTCGTTCCCGTCGCAAACATAGGTTCGCGTCTTGGTCCGTGGATCGCAATCGCAGGTCTTGCGATTTCGGGAACGGCATACGGCGGATGGTCGTCATTGATATTTACAATCGGAATACTTCTTTTTGCTGGCGCAGTGCTTTTTTATATAATCACGCTGCCTGTAGAGTTTGACGCTTCTTCAAGAGCGCTCGCTCTCCTTCGTTCAAACAAAGTCCTTACAGAGCAGGAATTAAGCGGCGCAAAAAAAGTTTTAACGGCTGCGGCGTTAACGTATGTCGCATCGGCGCTTACCGCAATAATGAGCTTGATAAGATTGATATTGATTTCACGAAACAGGAGATAGCGTTTAAGACACTTCGCCCTTGCCTACAATCAGCGCATTTTTTCTTGGCATAACCCGTGCCGCTTCGGGCTCGGTGTCAAAGTCGATGTATGCGAGTTTTGCTTCCGAGTCGTATTTTGCAAGCGCGTCCGCTGCGGCGTTTACCGCGATCATGTATTGTTCGGCTGGGCGGAAGGCGCGGCACGCAGGGCATTGGCACCATGTAGCTTCCTGATTTTCATCCGGCAATAAATTAAAAACACGCGGAACAGAAACGCCTTCTATAATTTTTCCGACTAAACTGTGCATGCGCTTTGTAACAATTGCCGTTGTTTTTGGATTTGTCGGGCAAAAATGAAAAGACGGCGTTCTCCTTCCCTGCGCCATGCGAAAAAGCCCAGGGTTAAAAAGAAACTTGCTTCTTGGAAGCAGAAGAGAAATATCGCGCCCTCCCGCTTCGATCAAAAACCCGTGATGTCTTATCAGTTTGATATATTTAATATTTTTTTTTCTGTTTTTAAAGAAACTGTCGCCCATGGAAAAAACCAAAGTGTCGTACTTGTTTTCAACCGCCCAATTAATCAGCTTGTACCGTTCATTATTTCCGGCTTTTCTTTCGATATATAATCTCTTCCTTGCCTGTTTCATACAATTATTATATGGCATTATTCGCAGTTAGGCTATATGATTATATTATGGAATTTGATGCGGCAATAATCGGATGCGGAGTATCGGGGGCAAATATTGCCCGCCGTCTTTCGGCATACAATATCAAAATTGCAATTTTGGAAAAAGCCGCCGACGTTTCATTCGGAACTTCCAAGGCAAACTCCGGGATCATCCACGGCGGTTTTCATCATAATAAAAAACATTTAAAAGCNCGTCTGGAAATGCAGGGNAGTTTGATGTTCGACCAGCTCAAGCGGGANTTGAACTTTCCGTTCAGGCGATGCGGAATAATTGTCGCGGCTCTTCATCATGACGAAATGAATGTTGTCGAGCATTTGTATCTGCANGGACTCGAAAACGAAGTGATTGGGATCGAGTTGTGTTCGCGCCANAGAATGCTTGANCTTGAGCCAAAACTTTCACAGGATGTNGTCGGCGGACTTTATGCGCCGGGCGGCGGAATAATCGAACCGTATCGATTTGTCTTTGCGCTTGTCGAGTCGGCCATTAAAAACGGCGCTGAACTTTTTACAAATTTTCAGGTAACGACAGCTTTAAGAAATGGCGATTACTGGAATATTTTTGAGGCAAAATCTTCTGACAGCGAAAGCCGAAGGGAAATAAAAGCAAAATATGTAATAAATGCGGCAGGGCTTTTTGCCGATGAAGTCTCAAAAATATTCGGCGCGGAAGATTTTAAAATCACCGCAAGAAAGGGCGAGTATTTTTTATTGGACAGGCTCACCAAAGCATGTCCGTCCAAAGTGGTCTTTCCTGTTCCAACCGCAATTTCCAAAGGGATGCTTGTAATTCCTACGGTGGAGGGAACCGCGCTTGTCGGACCTACCGCAGATGCAGTGGACAGCAAGAATGATTTTTCCACCACGCAAAAACATCTTGAGCAAATACTCGTTTGCGGAAAGACAATGATTCCTTCTCTTAGTCAAAACGACGTAATAACAAATTTTGCGGGGCTTCGTCCGTGCCTTGGAGAAGATTTTTATATCGAGGCTTCCAAAAAAGCGCCGTGTTTTGTGCAGGTAGCAGGCATTCAAAGCCCGGGGCTTACAGCTTCTCCCGCAATCGCGGAGTATGTAAAAAATATTCTTGTAGAAATGGGATTGCAGCTAACGGAGAAACCGCACTGGAACCCCTATGTAGAAAATCATCCGTGCGCAAGGGAAATGCTTCTTAATCAAAGCGGTCTTGATGAACTGGACGACCGCATTTCAAATGATCCTTCGTGGGGCAATATGGTCTGCCGCTGCGAAAATGTCAGCGAAGCGGAAATTGTTCAGGCTGTAAAATTGGGACACACAACGCTGGATGGAATAAAGTACTTTACGCGCGCGCAAATGGGAAGGTGTCAAGGCGGCTTTTGCACTTATAAAATAATTAAAATCATTATGAGAGAAACAGGCTTATCATTCGATGAAATTACAAAACACGGCTCAAAAAGCCGCATATTGGAGAGTATGTTATGAAAGAACTCCAATACGACGCAGTTGTAATCGGCGGAGGAGCCGCAGGAATGGCGGCAGCTCTTGAACTTGATGAATCAGGGTTTTCATGCGCGATTATCGAACGCGAGGATCACCTCGGTGGAATATTGATGCAATGTATTCACAACGGCTTTGGTCTTCATGAATTTAAGGAAGAGCTTACAGGCCCCGAGTTTGCGGAGCGTTTTATAAATCGCGTAACAAAAACAAAAATCGCGGTTTTTCTTAACACAACCGTAACAAATTTTAATAATCAATCTGCTCCCTCATTAAAAACAATAAACTGTGTTTCACCTGACGGCATAATAAAAATTCAAAGCCGTGCCGTAATTTTATCAATGGGCTGCCGCGAAAGAAACAGGGGAAACATCCGCATTCCCGGTTCTCGCCCTGCAGGAATTTATACGGCAGGACTTGCGCAGCGCCTTGTAAACATCGAGGGATACATTCCCGGCAAAGAAGTTGTAGTCATAGGTTCGGGCGACATCGGGTTAATCATGGCGAGGCGCATGAGCTGGGTTGGCTGCAAGGTTAAAGCGGTTGTAGAAATAATGCCGTATCCTGCAGGATTGACGCGTAACATTGTTCAGTGTCTGGAAGATTTTAATATACCGCTTTACCTTTCCATGCAAACCACGGGAATTTTCGGCAATGACCGCGTTGAAGGCATCGAAGTTACGCCGATGAATAACGGCATACTTGCGCCTGAAAAAAGTTTTAGAATAGACTGCGACACAGTGCTTTTATCGGTTGGACTTGTCCCCGAAAATGAATTGTCGTGCGCAGCAGGCGTCGAGCTTAACGCAGTAACAAACGGTCCGCTTGTAGATTCCGGTTTAATGACAAACATGGACGGCGTTTTTGCCTGCGGAAATGTTTTGCATGTGCACGATCTTGTCGATTGGGTATGCGAAGAAAGCAGACGCGCAGGACGTTTTGCCGCATCATGGCTTCGCAAAGAGCATCCCGATTTTCAGATACGCACAAAAGCCGGTTCCCATGTGCGTTATGTGAATCCGTCACGCGTCGCGCCGGACAGGGAAAATACAATTTATATGCGTTCCATGATTGTAAAAAAAGACGCAGTTTTGGAACTTCGTCTTGGCGAGCGCGTAATACGCAGCAAAAAAGAGCGTAATGTTCAGCCGTCAGAAATGATAAGTTTTAAACTGGGCCCGAAAGATTTTGAAGGGCAAAATTTGAGCGATGATTCGGAACTGGAATTCAGTATTAATTGAGGTAAGAATGCGAAACATGACATGTATTGTCTGCCCTATTGGATGTTCACTGGAAATTAAAGAAGACGCAGAAAAAAATTTGACCGTTAGCGGAAATCAATGCCCGCGCGGAGCAAGTTATGCCGTAGAAGAGATCCGCGCGCCAAAACGCGTAGTGACCGCGACATGCGGCATAGAAGAATTATCCATTGCACATGAACACTCCAGTGCGGTCAGGAGGGTTCCTGTAAAAACCGCGACCGCGTGTTTACGCCAAAAAATTCCTTCTCTTTTAAAAGAAATTTATAAAACAAAAGTTACGCTTCCCGTTAAAACGGGCGATGTCATTATTTCCAAATGGGACGGCGAAATAGATGTTGTTGCGACTAGGACATATATAACTTAGGCGGACGAATCGGCGAACAATAAGTGTCTGCGGCTTTTACGTTAAAAAATTTTATCAATAATTTTTTGGTCTAGCATTCCCTGATAGACATGAATGATATAAATAGAGTATGAAATTAAATATACCAATTATAAAAAGCAAGTCATCTTCGGAATCAGGTAAAGCTTTAAAACCTGTTCCGGTTGATGAAATGTGTATGCTGGATCATGTCGAGAAAATAATCGAAGTTTCCAAAAAATACGGAATAGACAAATGTTTTTCCAAAGGGAAAGTGCATTTTAGGTATGTAATGGATAAACTGAATATTAATTATATACAAGCGGTGATTTTTTCTCATTTTTTGGAAAAAAGCAACGAAAACCTAATAAAGATAAGCGATGTTGCCGAAGCTATTCATTGCAGTATTATAAGAATAATTAAATATATGAATGAATGTGAGGAATTGGAAAAAAGAAAGCTGATACGCTGTATCAGAAACTCTGACGGCACATATTATAAAATACCTTTTTCTGTTCGAGATTCTATGCGTCTTAATAAAGAGCATGTACCGGAAAAAATTGATGATTTGCCAATATTAAATTTATTTGCGCTGCTAGCGCGTATTTTTAATGAAAGAAAAGAACAGGAGTTGACATATGAATCAATGAAGCTTGAACTTCTGGATCTTATTAATCGCAATATGCATCTTTTATTTTGTCAAAAAATTACAAGTTATAATCTTGATGAAGATAAAATTGTTTTACTTCTGTGTTTTTGCCATTTGGTAAAAAATAATTATGATAATATTCATTTTTTTGATCTGGAATTCATGTACGAAGATATAATATTTTATTATCAAATTGAAGATACATTAACCTGCGGAAAACATATATTTTTTGAAAAAAAGCTTATTGAGTATTCTAACAGCGATGGTTTTGCAAGAAAGGATGAATGGAAATTAACAGAGTTTGCAAAAAAAGATTTAATGTCAGAGTTAAATCTTTATAATAATGTTATAAAAGACGTTATTCTTTGCAAGAATATCAAACAAAAGGAAATGTTTTACAACGTTCGTGAAACAAACGAAATCCAAAAACTTGCTTCTCTTTTACAGGAAGACAATTTTAATAAAATTTGTGAAAGACTTGACAATAGGGGAATGAGAAAAGGATTCGCCTGTTTGTTTTCAGGGTCTCCGGGAACCGGCAAAACAGAAACCGTTTATCAAATTGCCAGGGAAACCGGTCGTGATATAATGATGGTTGATATTTCCAACATAAGAAGCAAGTGGTACGGCGAAAGCGAAAAAAGAATAAAGGAGATCTTTAACTCCTACCGTGAAGCGTCAGGAAAATCAGAAATTACTCCCATTCTGCTTTTTAATGAGGCCGATGCAATTATAAGCATACGTAAAGAAATGAGTTCCAATGATCACGCAGTTGACCAAACTGAAAACGCTATCCAAAATGTTATTTTGCAGGAGATGGAAAATCTGACAGGCATATTAATTGCAACATCAAATTTAGCTCAAAATATGGATAATGCCTTTGAACGGCGTTTTTTGTATAAAATCAAATTTGATAAACCCGGTAAGGAAGGACGAAAAGGTATATGGAAAGCAATGCTGCCGGGCTTATCTGAATCTGAAACAATACATATAGCAGAAAAATATGAAATGTCCGGCGGGCAAATAGAAAACATTGCAAGAAAAATTGAGGTTGATTCGATATTAAACGGCGAGGAGTTAAACATCGAAAGTTTATTTTATTATTGTAAAGAAGAGCTTAATAGCGGTTTTAATAATGATAAAATAATTGGATTTGGAGTGTAAGAATGATAAAAATATTTACTAATGCCAATTCCGCTAATTTTCGTGAAGTTCGCATGGGAAATATTGCGCCGAATATACTTTTTCGCAGCAGTCATCCGATAAAAGAAAACAAACAGGATAAAACCATTTCGTTTTTAGCGCAAAAGGTTAATATTTCTACTGTTATCAATTTAGCAGATACCATGTCGGGCGTATGGGGAAAAGCAGCCTATGCTCCATGGTATAATGAACTCCTTGGCAATGGCAAAGTGCTTGCGCTTGGCATGGATTTTAGTTTTTCAGGTTCTGGATTTCGTAAAAAATTTAAGGAGGCGCTGCAATTTATCATCCATACTGATGGTCCTTATTTGATTCATTGCCACGCGGGAGTTGATCGCACAGGTTTTGTCTGTATGGTTTTGGAATCATTTATGGGCGCTTCGCTTGATGAAGTTATTAAAGATTACTTAATATCTTTTGATTATGATTTTAAATCAAGTATATTTTCCTCATCAGAAAAGGCGGATGTAAATACAGTAATGCAGATTCTATCTGTTATGAGCGATTCTCAGGCAATAAATGAACAAAATCTTCAGCATATCGCAGAGATTTATCTGCGAAGTAAAGTAGGTTTATCTGCGGAAGATGTGCAACTGTTAAGAGGAAAGCTAAAAAGCAATTAACCATGAAAAACATTAAAGATGATAAATACGACGCATAACAAACGGTATATGCCATTACATTTGAAATTCCCATTAAAAAAATATAGACAAAATATTATTCTTCATATAATATAGTATTATCAACAGATTAAACAGGGTAGGGTTATATGAATAATTATCCAAGAACTGAAAAATATGACAAAGAATGGATCGAAGAAAATTGGATGGGACCAAATCCATTGCAATTATTGGAGGAATTAAGTCAAAATATGAAACTAACGCCAAATATGAAAGTCTTGGACATGGGTTGTGGAAAAGGTATAACATCTGTTTTTTTGGCGAAAGAATTTGGTGTTACAGTTTTTGCCAATGACCTATGGATTGATCCAACCGAAAACCTTAAAAGGTTTGAAGACGCAGGAGTTTCCGATAAAGTTTTTCCTATCCATGCAGAAGCTCATGCTCTTCCATATGCAAAAGGTTTTTTTGATGCGGTCATTTCAATTGACAGTTACCATTATTACGGAGCTGATGAATCATATTTTCCTTGTACTCTTTCAAAGCTTGTAAAGCCAGGCGGTCAATTTGGTATAGTTATACCGGGACTTAAAAACGAATTTCCCAATGGTTATCCGCCTACGCATAAATCATTTTGGTTAAAGCCGGAAACGGATGATGCAGGAGAAATGTTTTCTTTTCATAGTTCTGCATGGTGGCGTAATTTATGGGAAAAAACGGAAATTGCCGAAATAACTTCGTGTTACGACATACCTGATCCAAAAAGTATATGGTACCCATGGGCATATTGGGCAAAAGAGAATTTCAAGATTAAATTTGGCTTAGAATCTGATGATGTTGAGTTCTTAGATGCAGACACCGAAAATCAAATAACGTTAATTGCAATGACAGCGATAAAAAGAAATAAATAACAAATAAGGGAAAATAAAGTAAAAGAGCAAATGTAACGGCATATAGTAAACGGAAACTGTATGCCGCCAGAGGATTATTAGGGTTGTGTTAGACTAGGTGTCGTAGAACACTAACCTTTGGTTCGAATGGTTCCTGCTCGCTCACACTCTTAATTATCCGCGAAAGCTGTTTCCCTCCATCGCATTTTGCCAGCCCTGGTCTTGCTACGCAAGCCCTTATTCGGGCTGGCAAAACGTCAGTTACCTAGAACGTTATGTGCAATAAGAACTTTAAGAGAATATAAAACATAATATTAATTTATTGACATATGTTGATATAAAATATATAATTATAAAGGGAGTTAGTATGAATAAAATAAAATATATAATTATTGGATTGTTTTTATTATTTATAATTATATTTTTTATATATAAATATTTACCATTTAATATAAAATACGCAGAATTAATAAAAAAAGGTAATAATATAATAAATGAATTAGAAATATATTACAGCTTAAATAATGAATATCCAAATGGATATGATATATTTAAAGAAAATCATAATCTTAATGAAGATGATATTTTAATAATTGAAGAAATTTATTCAAAATCTTTAATAAATTATAACTATAATTTAATGACAACAAAACCATTTTATTATAGGAGAGGAGATAATTATATTCTATTGTATACCTTTGGATTTGATCCTCCTGAATTATATTATTTTAGCGGGACAAGGGAATGGTATTTTGATAATGATTTTTTAAAACATTAGAAAAGTTCTTACTGCACATAACAAACGGTAACTGCTCACTGCCTGTTCGGCAGTTCGAGTTCGAAAGAACCGTAGTCAGTGTAAGCGCCTTTATGGGTTTATGTTCCGCCACATTCTTTCCTTTATAAAATTAATTTGTTAAATTAATAATAAAGGCTCTATAATGCAATGCTAGAGGTAATAATAAAAACTATTTCAAACAACAAATCTATGTAAGAACCAAGGATTCCAGTTCGTGTGGTTCGTGGTAAAAATCTTTCTCTTACTCTAGCATCTCCTGACAGATCAAAATGGTATATATAAATAATAAGGAGCAGAATTATGTTTAATATCATTGAAATATTAATAAAATTAGATCTATTATCCATAAAAATAGATTTATGCTCCATAAAAGCAGGTTTAAAATAAAGATAAAGATTAAAGAAGATACTCCATAGATTATTATATCTGCTATTATATTTTCAAATATATATAATTCAATTTCATAAGTAAAATATAATAATATAATTATGATTAGAATGTTAATAATAAATAAAATAATACTAATAAAATTATTAAAAAATATTAAAGCATTAATTTTATTTGATATCATGGATTTAATAATGTTAACTTTAATTAATAAATTTAATATATATAACTTAATAAATACAATTAAAAATATTATTATTAAATATTTATACATTTCCAGACACCAAGTATTGTTATTAATAATTATTAGATCATTATATCTCATTGAAAAATAGTCAAGAGGAATATTTAAAAATAAAAATATTATACTTAAAATTACATCAGGAAAAAAAATTATGTTCTTTAATAAATTAATTATTTTATTATCCACATTCTCTCCTTTATAAAATTTATTTATTAATTATAAAATTCAAGCTCTATCATACGATGCTAGAGGAGATTAAAAAACTATCCCAAACAACAAATCCATGTAAGAACCAAGGATTCCAGTTCGTGTGGTTCGTGGTAAAAATCTTTCCCTTACTCTAGCATCTCCTGATAGATCAAAATGGTATATATAAATAATAAGGAGCAGAATATGAAAAAATTGGAAAATAAAAATAATCTTCTTGACGGAAGCTGGAAAAACAATTGTTTTACAGTAAAAATTAAAGGTAATAATTATATTAGTTATTATAATGGAATTCGTTACGGCAAGGGATATATAACCTATGAAAATGGTGAATTTACATTAACATCAACTCATGCTAGAGAATTTATTTTATGGATTCCTTTTGAAGAAATTGTAAGCGGAAAATATAATTTTTCAAATGATAGTATATTAATTTCTGATATAGAGGGTAGATATGAAGATTTTAATGGCTTATGGAAGAAATAAGAGTGCGTTTATTTTTCATAATACAAGCTCTATCACTATATGACAGATTAATATGCTATAATATAACCAAGGAGCAAATCAATGAAAAAAAGCAAAAAGCCGGCAAGGGAAACAATGCCCAAAACAGGGCTTCCAAGGGTTTACAGAATAGACAAGGAAATTGCCTCGGGACGCTTTCCTAATTCTGACGATTTGGCAGGACTTTGCGAGACAAGTATTTCTACAATAAGCCGTGATATTGAGTTTATGCGGGATCAGCTGCGGGCTCCGATTGAATATGACGCCCAAAAACGGGGCTATTATTACACAGAAGAAAGGTTTCGTCTGCCTGCCGGTTTTACAACCGCCGAGGATTTACTTGCATTAAGCATGGCAAAAAGTATTTTTTCGCTTTACAAGGAAACGCCGCTTTTTGAAGCTTCCAATAATCTTTTAGAGGGTATTCTTACGCCGATAACATCCGAGGGAAACAGCGATTGGCTGGATAAAAGAATTTTAGTTCCGCAAACCGCCGCCGCTAAAATAGATAATATTATTTGGGATAACATAGTTTCTGCCGTAAAGAAAAATCATATAATAAATTTTTATTATCATGGGACATGGGATGAAGAACCGCAATTAAGAAAAGTGCATCCTTATCAGTTAATTTTCGATTCCGGTATTTGGTATTTATACGGTTTTTCCGAAGAACGAAAGGCAACAAGGCTTTTTTCCTTATCACGAATTACGCAGACAAAAATAACTAAGGAAATATTTACGCTTCCAAAGAATTTTAGTTATACAGATTCAACAAGCGATAGTTATTTTGGGGTTTTTATCGGACAGGAAAAAAGAACATTTGTAATCGATTGTTATGAAGAAGCGATCATTTTTGCATCAGAACGCAAATGGGCACAGGATCAAAAAATAACCAATAATAAAGACGAAAGTATTACAATCGAGTTTTCAAGCACCCAATATGACAAGGTGTTAAAATGGCTGCTTTCCTGCGGCTGCTACGCTGTTCCAAGGAAACCTAAAAAATTGGCTGATGACTGGAACTGGCATATTATGGAAATGCGAAAAAGCGCCAAAACGAATCAATAATAAAATATACTTGCCAAAAACAAAAAAAGAAAGTATTATTTATACATGACAAAAAAGCAAAAACAAAAAAGATTCGGCGATTTTTTACGTCTTTTCACGGCGATATTTACAATCGTATTGCTTGTGATAAGTATCGCGGGGTTCATTTATTCGCGTCTTGCCGTTACAGGCGAAGAAGTGCCGAAATTTTTCGATTTCAACAACGCAGGTTTGCCTTACAGTTACATTCTTGCGCTTGCAGGCATATCATTAGCCTTAACAATACTCATCTTTTTTATTCTGCATCTGCTCACATTAAAAATAAATTTCAGATTCAGGGAAAAAGGTTCAAGATACGACGAGCTTTTTAAGAAACACAGGATACCAAAAAAATCAAGGTAAAGAAAGTTCGTTTTCTTAGTATAATTTCAATGTCCACGGATTTACACGGAGGAAGAAAATCTATGCTTTTATGTTTTATTTACTTACATTATTAATTGTTTTTTCTACGGCTTCATCCACAATTAGCTTCACATCTGCAATAATTTTCTGGTGTAAGCGTTCAAGTGGTTCATTAGGGTCTGATTCTACGTTAAATAATTTATAAGACTTAATACCAAGAGTTTTGGCAATTTGCTCTAACATATCAGGTTTTGGGTATTTTTTACAAGTTTCTATCATAGCTATATAATGAGTTGATACTCCTGCCTTTTCAGCCAGTTCATCCTGTGTTAAATCCAGTTTTCGGCGGTTTTCCTTAAGATTATAAGCTAATATCTCCCTAATGCCTTTATTTTCCAGAAAAGTACCTCTTAGGCAATAATAACTTGCTTTTTCTACTTGACACATTGCTGTAATGACCATTATAATTTGCCTATAAGGTCATGTATTTAAGTATTTTTGATTGTAATGGAGGTTTATACGAATAAAAGTAGATTTTTTATTGGTTTACTATCAATATTTACCCTTATTATAGGTATACTTATATACCTTTTATTCAGAGACTTAAATAATATTATTCTTTTTTCATGGATTCAAAAACCACAGTTTTATGAAACAGTTTTAGTTTCGTTAAAACCATCAATATTCTCATACTTTATAAGTTACCATCTGCCAGATATGTTTTGGTTCATATCAGGAATTTTATTTCTCCGGTTTATCTGGTTTTACAATACAAAAATACAAACGATTTATATATGGTGTTTTTATTTTACAGGATTTGTTTTTGAAACAAGCCAATTATCAGAAAAAATTCCTGGAACATTTGATCGATTAGACTTACTTTTTATGGGTATAGGTGCCTTTATTGAAGGTACATTAAATATTATTTTTTTAAGAAGGAGATTTTTATGAAACAGAGACAGATATCACACATTATAACTATAGTTGCTTTTACGTTGTTTATTGCATTGGGTTTGGCCTGTGGCAGTACTCCAGAATCTACCCAAACAAAAATAGTATATACAGAAATTCCTTTTCTAGAATTTCGACAGGGGTATAGAAACGGTGTTTATTCTTCAGGACAAGGAATTATTATTGAGGCATATATTATACGAAAAGAACATGGCTTTGGATTTGGATTTGGCTCAAGCCCATCAGATACAGATGTGCTATTTATTCCTGATCATATTTACCCAAGTCACTTTAGTAGTCGTTATTATGATGAATATATTTCTTCTCATCGGATTACAAATTATTCTTTAGAATATCTATATTTTTTAAAAGATAAAAAATATAAAATATATATATGCATTTACGATGTTGATCATGATGGAAAAAAATTAGCTTTTGTCGATTTTATTGAAGGTTTATTAGAAGATCATAACAATTATATTGCACATGTGAGAGCTGAGAGGGAACGAGAATATGCCCAACAGGAAGCCGAAAGAGAACTAGCAAGACAACATGAGCAAACAAGGCTGGCGAATCTCTATCGACAAGCAGGAAACAATTATGGGAACTTAAGAAACACATCAAGAAGATATGGCTATACTTTTGGAAATGATTATATTACTACAATTATAAATTTCGGAGATGGTAATTTTATTAGGCAAAGTCAAAGTGCCTTGGGCATGCCCTTAAATCCACGAACAGGAACTTATCGTGTAAACGGCGATACGGTTATTTTCCTTTCTTCCAATGGTGAATATAGTTATGGTACAATTATCGGCACTGCATTGAACATAGACGGTAATGTTTACCGATAAATAAATTATTTTGGAGGTTTTAATGAAATGTGCTTATTCAAGTAAAATCACTCGAAAAGAAATAAAAGCTTCTGATGCTGATTATGGCAAGTTTTATTGCTTAGAGTGTGATAGACCAGTCGGTTTAAGGAAAACGCATAAAGGGAAAAGACTTCCACATTTTTATCATACTGGAAGATTAAAGGATTCAAAATGTAGTAAAAGCTATTTTGTTGATAATTGGAAAAAATAGAAACAACTACTTAAAATATTCTTTCACCGCCGCAAAAAACGCGTCGATGTTTGCCCACGGCGAAAGCGGCGGAATAACTTTTTCATCTATCTCTTGGAAAAATCAATTTTTTCCGGGAAAGGAGGAAAAGAAAAGGAAAAAAGAGTTTCATTATTACTGTTACTCAAAGCAAAATCACCAAGCGAGATTATGTCCATACCAAGTATCATACCGATATCGGAAGGAATAGAACAAACAGCAGCCCTAATATTTTTCTTGATAACATTATTTGGTAATGCAACAGTAATAAAAACAATATCAACAAATTCTGTACTATGAACCCCTGCTATTTCTTTTCTGTCTACTGGACTTGCTTTTAGCTTATCTCTAATTTCGGGAGTTATTGCAGACATGCTTGCGCCAGTATCCCAAAGAGCATCAATTGTACAGTGAAGAGATGAATTATATGGAATAGAAAACAAATCTACAGGTGTGATAATTCTGTTTTTTGTATTTTTATAATAAAAAGAAAGAGAAAAATGTTTTGATGCTGACATTTTCTACCTTAAGAAGTGAATGATAAAATATGGACAATTTCATCTTCGATGTTCACCGGAACCTCGTGAATCATAAATGTTCCGGGGGTATATGTTTTTATAGTTTCAGAAAAGGCTTCGTCTATTTCATCATAGGCGCCGATTATATTGTCACCGACAATGACTATTTGCTTGCCAAGGTATTTTTCGCGGAGTTCTGTTTTGTTTTTCTCGTAGAAATTATATTCCTTTTCAAGCATAAAAACCTCTAAAATAAATATAACATATATAAACGCATAAATCAACCTCTACCCGTAAAATTCCTTCACTGCCGCAAAAAACGCGTCGATGTTTGCCCACGGCGAAAGCGGCGGAATATCGCATCCCGATGAAATAATAAAATTGGGATATTTTGCGCATTTCGATAAAAGATCGTGCGCCGCTTTCTTAATCGATTCGGGAGTGCCGCCGCGAAACTGCTCTGCGGGAGAAATGTTTCCCATCGCGATAATGTTTTGCGGAATGTGAGTCATCATTTGTTCCATGTCGATTGCGTTGCCGAAATGGAAAGCGTCCGCTCCAGTCGCCAGAATCGAATCAATCATTTGAATTGTCGAGTTGCCGCAATTGTGATAAATGACGATAAAGTTCTCGCCCTTTACAGCGTCTGTGATTTTTTTAACATAAGGCTCGGAAAACTCATGCGCCAAATCGGGCGACAACATTCCCGTAACAGGCTCCGCCATTACAATTCCGTTTACCCCTGTTTTTTTATATTCGTTAATGTAAGCAATCAAAAAATCTGTCGCCTTGGAAAGAACGATATTCATCATCTCGGGTTCTTCGTAACAGAAAATCATCGCTTCCGAAACGCCGACAATTCTGCCCGCAAGCGAGAATGGGCCGATAACTCCGCCAAGAACCGGACGGTCGGTTATCATTTGAACGGCTTTTGCGCCGGCTTCAAGATATATCGAAGTTCTCCCCGAACCTATCGGCGGAACTTTTAATTTTTGCGCGCTTTCCATGTCGGTAACAATGCTGCCTACAACGGTTGGTACTTCGCCGTCTGAAAATTTGATTTCGGAACCGAAACAATCGGCTTCCAAAGAAAGATCCATTAGGCTGACGCTTGCCGCAGTGTCGCATTGGTCTGCGATCAATTTAAGGCCTTTCGCCTGAGTATCGCTGTTGGAAATTAAATCTTTAACTGAGATTCCCATAGGCTGAATGCACGGGAAAGACAGAACCGGCAAAGCTTTTTTTGTTTTTGCGGCTCTTTGTTCATCGAGCCATTGGCGCATGTTTCTCTTCATAGTTTAACATTATATATTGACTATGAAAAATTAGCAATTAAAATAATCAATCAAAAAATTTTACGATTCCTGTCTCCAGCGAATATTTTGCCGCGGCAAGTCTTACCCTGCCTTCCTCAACCGCTTTTGATATAACTGTGTTGCCTGCTATTTTTGACAATGTATACAATATGTTTTTATTCTCAATTTCTTCCTGATCGCAGCTGCAAATATCATCGGGAGAACATTTGCATATTTCATCAATAACNGCCCTCATGCAGGGACTGAATGTGCCGCCGTTTATTGCCGCTCTAACCGCGCCGCATTGCTGATGACCCATTACGACGATAAGCGGCGTTTTAAGCGCCTCGACTGCATATTCCAAAGAACCCAATCCTATATTGCTGATTACATTTCCGGCAGTACGAATAATGAATAAGTCTCCAAGACCCGCGTCGAAAATTAATTCCATGGGAGCGCGCGAATCGGAACAACCGACAATCGCCGCATAAGGATTCTGTCCTTTTTCGAATAATTTTGTCCGCGCTTCGCTGTACAATCTTTGAACCGGCGTACCTGCCGCATAACGGGCGTTGCCGTCGATTAATTTTTTAAAAGCTTCATCTGAATTCATGTTGATATTATATAATAAAACTTAATTTATTTCAAGTAATATTTCGACTTTTCCATTAATTGACAAAAAGGCAAAAATTGTTTAAAATGCTCTTTGTCGAATGATGTTCGAATATGGTGTCGCTTTTGACATTGGTACAACTACAATTCACGCCGAGCTTTTCAATATTGAGAGGAACGAATCCCTCGAAATTTTCACCGCATTTAACGAACAGCGCGTTTTTGGCGCGGATGTTATAAGCAGAATAAGCGCTGTACAAAACGGAAAATTACACGAACTTTTTTCTGTCATTAATAATCAGGTTGAGGGCATACTGCGGCATTTTTTAGCTAAACATAAAATTGATAAAATTACAAAATGCGCCGTTAGCGGAAACACAACCATGCTGCATCTTTTCTGCGGCGAGGATCCGTCCAGCCTTGGGCGCGCGCCGTATACGCCTGTATTTTTAAATGAAAAACAATTTAAGGGATCTGAACTTTCTCTTTCCGCAGAACGCGTCAATTTGCTGCCCGGCGTTTCTGCGTTTATCGGCGCGGACATTGTCTCAGGTTTGGCATATGTCGACATAATGGGGAATAATGAAAATAACGCGCTTTTTATTGATATTGGAACCAATGGCGAAATAGCCTTGTATAAAAGAAACGAAAAAAAGATTTATTGCTGTTCAACTGCCGCAGGACCGTGTTTTGAGGAAATAAGCTGCGATCTTAGCGCATCGGATTTCATTGATACAATCGCAGAAATGAGGCGCGGTGGAATTATCGACGAAACAGGCGCTTTGCAAAATGTGTTAGCTGACGAATATAAAAACGCATGTCAATCTGACGTAAATCAATCTGACGTTCGACAGTTTCAATTGGCAAAGAGCGCGATTTTTTCCGGCATTAAATTGATATGCAAACATGCGCATGTAAATTTAGCTGATTTGGGCGCAGTTTACATTGCAGGAGGACTCGGCGAACATCTCAATTTGCAAAATGCAGCGTATGTTGGTCTTCTTCCGCGCGAGTTCGCAGATATGCAAGCGGCGAATGTTCATATCTGCGGCAACACCAGTTTAAAAGGAACTGGCAAATACCTGACAGACTTAACCTTTTCGCCGCGCCTTTGCGAAATTATCGCCTGCGCGCAAACTGTGGATTTGGCAGGTGATAAGTTTTTTTCGGCAGCATTTGAACATAATATGTGGTTTTAAAGTGGATACCTAATAATATAATTATAAGAGTGCAGGTAAATGACTATAAATTTGTTTCTTATCACAATGAAATAAAGGCGCGGATGCAGAACCCTACCAGGAGTGGTTGGTTCTGGCATTATTTAACGCAGCCGCTAGCTGACATATTCAACGCAGACCAAATACTCCCGGCAGGGCTTCCCACCCGCGCCTTTTTATTACTGTGTTAAGAATTTAAATGATTGTATTTTACCGTCATTCTTACAAGTAGTTATTAGGTATACACTTTTCGGAATGAGTTTAAAGGGTGTTTTTATAATGAAGTATAATGTCGTTTATTGTGATTATTCTTTGGTCTCGGGCTGAAGAATTTGTTCCACTTCATTGGTTATTCGCTTTATTAATCGTTGTGTCAGGTTTTTTCTTTCATTGGTAGTTAAACATTCAAGATAATCTTCCGCTGTTTGTGAATTCTTGCCGGTTTGTTCACTATCGTTTACAAATAACCTAAAAGGCTCAATATTGAGAGCTTGGGCTATTTTCTCTACCATCGCCATAGAAGGAGCGCGGCTGTTTATTTCGATTTCGCCTATGTAGCTGGTCGATGTTTCGAGCATTTCCGCCAGTTTCATCTGCGAAATTCGGTGTTTCTTACGGTATTTCTTCATATTAAGAGCAAAAACTTTCATCATTTTCATATATTATATGCTAAATGCAGATAAACCACTTGAACAATACGAATAATGCGTATAAAATGTAGTATATTATGCTCAAGTAGCGAATAATAATACTAATTTATATAGAATTTAAGTAGTTTAAAAAGGGGTTAATTTGTGAAGATATTCGGTAAAATTTTTAGTTTCTTAGCCATTCTGGCGATTATTGTTGTCTTTTTTGGGTGTGAACCTGAGCCGGAATCGGGACTGCCAGCTCTTACAGGAACTGTGAGTATAGAAGGAGCCTCTCAGGTTGGTCAGACTCTTACGGTAGATACTTCATCTTTGGGCGGCAGCGGCACAATTTCATATGTGTGGAGTAATAATCCCAATAACAGTAACGCATATACGATTAAAGCGTCCGATGTTGGTTCAACTATTACAGTAACAGTGTCACGTTCCGACAATTCTGGCAGTGTTACAAGCTCGCCGACAGACATTATAACAGCGCATACGCCTGGATTGGCTTACACTTTAATAAACAATAATACCGCATATTCGGTTTCCAAAGGAACAGCGACTTCTACAGTTGTCATAATACCGTCTGTACACAATGGGCTTCCTGTTGTTGCGATAACGGATTCGGGCTTTACATCTTATTCAAACATGACTGGTGTGATAATACCAAACGGCGTAACCAGAATTGGAAATTATGCGTTTTTTCAATGTAATAATTTGACAAGCGTAGTAATACCTGCAGGCGTTACATACATCGGTAATTTTGCATTTGACGGCTGCATCAGCTTGAATACGATTTATTACGGCGGAACTTCAAGTGCAAATTGGGCAGGGATAGCGATTGGTTCCAGTAATACTGCACTTACAGAGGCATTTCGTTATTATTCTTCTGGTTGGCATTTTTTAAATGGGATACCAACGGAATGGGTAACATTGGTACAAATTCCGGCAGGAACTTTTACAATGGGACCTGATATTTGGAATAATTACGAAACTTTTACTGCGACATTAAGCGCGTTTAAAATGGGTAAATATGAAGTAACGCAGGAACTGTATCAAGATGTAATGGGAGTAAATCCCAGTAATTTTAGTTCAAATCCTGCAGCAGGAGAGATACAAGCAAGACGTCCTGTAGAAGGTGTAAGCTGGTATGACGCAATAGAGTTCTGTAATGCTTTAAGCATTAGGGAAGGGCTGACTCCTTATTATTCAATAAATAAAGATAGTCCTGATCCAAATAACAACTCTGAATATGACGATATGAAATGGCTTGTAACAATGAATGAATCTGCAAACGGTTATCGATTACCTACGGAAGCACAGTGGGAATATGCATGCAAAGCGGGGTCTACCACTAACTGGTATTTTGGCAATGATGAAAGCGAACTTATAAACTATGCATGGTACAGTGCAAATTCAAACAGCAGAACACATCAGGTAGGACTAAAACTGCCTAATGCATTTGGGTTATACGACATGCATGGGAATGTAATTGAGTGGTGTTGGGATTGGTGGGGAAATCTGCCAACAAGTAATCAGACTGATTATACAGGAGCGGTCTCTGGGAGTGGCCGCGTGGGGCGCGGCGGTAGTTGGGACCTTTCGGCCGAGTACGCTCGTTCGTCCCTTCGGAACAACGGCGACCCCAGCAGCAGGGGCAACGCGTACAGGGTCGGTTTCCGGCTTGTCCGTCCCTGAGTTTTACCTGACCACTTCCGGCGTAGCCGGGTAAGTAGTGAGGTGGTTCGTGATAAAGGTCTTCTCTTCTTCTTCGTGTTAATTCGTGGACTATGGTATTTCTCTAATTGCGCGTAACATGCTGTTGTTACAGTACCGCCAAACAGCAAGTTCGGTTTTTGTTCGTGATGGTTCTTCGGCCTGAGGCTTTTATCATAATAATTAATTTTTATGGCCTCTCGCCGTTTAGCTCTTTCCATCTACACGCTTTCGCGTGCTGAATTCAGGCGGGTAAAGGTCTTAAATCTTCTCATTCTTCCTTGGCGTTCTCTGCGCCTCCGTGCCTCTGCGAGAGGTCTTTTTTAAATATTTTTTTTCTATCTTGTTTTTCTTAGATATAAGAAGAGAAAGCGGACAACAGGTTCGGTTCTGTTCGTGGTTGAAATCTTTCTTCTTCTCCCTTGGCGTTCTCTGCGCCTCCGTGCCTCTGCGAGAGGTCTTTTGCTTTTAATCTGTGCAAATTCGTGGACCTTCTTCTTTGGCGTTCTCTGTGCTTTTGGCATCTTGGCGAGAGACTCTTCTTGGTATTAATCTACTTGAAGCAACTATCTACGATGAGCTCGGTTGAAGTTCCGTACGTTTTAAAGGAGTTATGTATGAAAAAGATAAAAATAAAGCTATTGAATTATATATTTACAATCCAGAAAAAATGATATATATTAGATATAAGAGGTAATTTATGTTAAGACAAGTTGTGACGCCAAGTAAGGAAAATCCAACTATTTCCATTCCCTCTGAATACTACGGAAGGGAAGTAGAGATTTTTATGTTTCCATTTTATAATGCAAAAAATACTCAAAATAATAAAAATATAAATGATATTTTTGACAAATATTTGTTTTCTTTTGACAAATTTAAGTTTGATCGGGATGAAGCAAATAATTATGAATAGAATTGCCTTGGACAGTAATATTTTAATTTATAACCATAGTTTGGATTTTGAAAATAAAAGACTTATAGCAAGAGAATTCTTTAAAACCGAGCCTGTAGTTTCTTCTCAAGTAATATCAGAATATCTAAATGTAATGAGAAGAAATTTCAAAGTACAAAAGCAGGAATTAATGAATTTATGTTCTTTATGGCTTGAAAAATGTTTCGTACAGCCTGTTGTTTTTTCTACTATTAAATTATCTCAAAAAATAATAGAAAACTATGATTTTCAAATTTTTGATAGTATTGTAATTGCTGCTGCATTAGAAGCGGATTGCGATATCATTTACTCAGAAGATATGCATAACGGATTGATTATTGAGAATAAACTAAAAATTGTTAATCCATATTTATAAAGCAGGAAATAAATTCATCATCCGTTAAAATACCCATCCAAATACGAATGCCCCTCGATAAATTTATCGGGGTTCATTATTGCATAATACGCCTGACTCGCCCTTTGCTCATGATCAAATAGCACGTAACTGTTGCCCCAGCCTGCGCTGTGCTGGTTCCAGATGATAACATGGTCGATGTATTGTTTGTATTTGTCGAACAATTTAAAAAGAAGGGCGTATTGGTATCCAATCGCGTCGGCCTGTTTTTCGTTTAAGACATTGGGCGCAAGAGCTTTTCCGCCGGGGGCCGATTCCGGCTGCTTAATGTCAATTTCCGAAAAACAAATCGAATCCAACAAGCCGTCATTAATTAATTTTATGAAAAGCGAAATTGAATGTTCGTTCTTCTTTGCAAGATCGGGGCTTACGGTGTCATGTCCCTGAATGCCCATACATTCAATCAGATTTCTGCCATCGTATAAAACGTCGGTTTTCCATGCGGTGTTCAGCTCTTTTATCATGTTGTAAATTATTTTTGCCTTGGATTCGGCGGAAATCTCATAATCGTTATAAATTAA
>JGI24694J35173_10001276_pt1 | contig 22963 bp, 17 predicted proteins | sample TergutCo191P1_FD_35173 | JGI IMG/M metagenome (IMG submission 35173) | reverse complement strand
GACCGTTACGGCATTGTTCGGAGCGGTGCCTTTGTTGATGTTATAATCACCTGATATTATCGGAACAACGTTTCCCAAAACGGTTTGCAGGGGGTTATGTTTGCTGGTAGGTCCCGCGACAAGTCCGCCGTTTATATTCAAGGCTGAGGCGCTTGAATTGTTCATAATATTTCCGCCTGTATTGTTGACGATTCTGCCGCCGTTCATTGTAAAAGTTCCGAAGGCATCAAATCCGATTCTCAAACGCACACCGCCGCCATTGGTTTCGCTTAATAAGGTCATAGTACCGGCAAAAGTACCAGAATCAATATAAGTAACATCTGCTGTGTTGGCGGTATTGCCTGAGATCTCTCCGCCGTTCATGGTGAAAAAACTGTTTTCCTGGACTTCCACACCGCCGCCTATGTTGTTGCGCAAAACCGCGCCTGAGTTCATTATGAAATTGCTCCCCTTTTTTGTCCATCCAATTATCGCCCGCGTGATTTCATGCCTCCAAGGTTTGCTGATGCCGTCTACCAGCACAATCGGAGTAGTGTTGTCAGGGAAAGCAGCCGAGTCGCCATCAAGGATGATATTCTCTAAAATGAGAGTCGCTCCCGGAATGAACAGACCCGGCGATTCGCTGCTGCCGTAGGATACGCGCAACATTTCAACAGCCGCGCCGCGCTTTATTGTTACCGGGCGTACAGGATTCGCGCTGCGGATGGTAAGAGTAACGTTAGGGTTTCTTGGCACAGGTATACTGACTGCCTCATTAAGCGTGATATCCTCTCTGAGTTCTATGACCATATTGCTCTGCGCGTTGGCGAAAGATAAAACTTGCAGAAGAAAATCATTAGCCGGCGTTCGAGGAATATCGCCAATTGTTAAAGTCATCGCGCTTCCTGTGTTTTCTATGCCGGTAATTCTTAAACCTGAAGGCATTCCGTCGTGCCACACAGCGGCGGGAATAGTCATATTGTTAAAATGAGTATTAACACCCGGGCGGAACAGGTCGGTGGCATCTCCCCTGTTGCCAACAGTGCCAAGGTCGTCCCTGCCGTCCGCCTGTTTAAGCGCCACGTATGGGAAACCCCGGCTTGCAACCCTCCAGTTGTCGCCGTCCGTGTGGATATGCCATATCGCAAGCCCGGTTCCCGGAGGGATTCCATAGCGGCGGCCTTCCGAAGTGAGCGCTTCGATATAAAAAGCTTCCTTTTCGTTTCTTCTGTACATTAAAGCGGTGTGGCTGTTTGAGGTGAGGGTAAATCTTGTCCCGTCTCTTGCGCTGGTGATATCCGTTACATCAATCCACCCTGCGCGGTGCCTGAAAGCGGCGTTGGGATATATGCCGCGCGCCATAAGGCACCATATCCCGATTTCGTACGGAGCCTCTCCTCCGCGCAGGGGAGCATAGAGGTCGGGCCAGCCCATCAGCATGTGGCCGTTTTCATGTACAAATGTACGGATTGACGGAATAATAAAGGCAGGCCCCCAGTCCGTTATCTGATAACGCCTGAAAACGGCTCCCTTTATCGTAACATCGGCGTTTAAAGAATCGGCGTGCGGCCAAAGCCCTTCCCTCCATTCGTGGCTTGCGGTGCCTATATATAGTATGTTGAGCGCCAATACCCTGCCGTTTGCGTCTTTTGTAAGCCTCGATACATCGAAATTGGTTCTGGTCAATTTGTCCATTATTTCGGCAAGAAACATATCGACGTGATCGCGGTTTATACTATAGTTCACCTTAACATCGTAATGGCTCTTAGGGTGATCCATAGTAATAACCGTTGTCAAAATATTTGTGTAATCAAGCCTCCTGTTGGAAACATCAAGGAAATAGCCGCGAACGGAACTGCTCCCCGTGTTGAGCCAGTCATTAATCATTTCCCGAGTGACACTCATGCTCATTCTCTGGTCGGGAAACTGCACCAGCACTGTAAGCCCGACAATGTTCCCTGTTCTGGGATTTAAAGCCGCTGCGGTAGCGCCGGAAGCCGGAGCGGGAGTCGGAGCCTGGGTAGGAGTGACAGAAGCGGCAGGAGTAGTGGTTGCAGGTGCAGTTGCGGCAGGTGGCTGTGTTGCAGCCGCAGTTTGCGGCGCACTCTGGCTGCCTTGAACGTTTACCGAATAATTGCCGCCTGCGCTGGTGCCGTAAACTCCCGCGAAGAAAGTGAAAACTTCCCCTTCGCGTAAAACCCGCGTAAAGTAGAAATTTCTGCCTTCCCCGCTACTATCGTCAATACTCCCTGTACCGCTCGCCGCCGAAAATGCCTCCGGGTCTAACGTACCGTTGTTTGAAGAGAAAAAAGCGTAATTCCCGTCAGTAGGCGCGGTAAAACGTAACTCTGTCCTTGTGCCGCTGAATATAGTAACAGGTGTCGCAGCGTTCAATGTAAGGGATACTGTTGCCCCAGCCGACTGTGCAACCGATATCTGGCTGCCTTGAACGTTTACCGTGTAACCGCCGTTTCCATTGTCATTGTAAATTCCCGCGAAGAAAGTGAAATATTCCCCTGCGCTTAAAACACGCGAAAAACGGAAATTTTTACCTTCTCCGCTGTCATCGTTTATATTCCCTGTACCGCTCGCCGCCGAAAACGCCACCGGATCCAACGAACCGTTGTTTGTAGATTCAAATCTGAATTCACCCGCATAAGGAGCGGTAAAACTTAACTGCACCCTCTGCCCGCTATTTATATTGACAGCCGCCGGAGCGTTTGCTGTAATTGGTACCGAAGGGATGGCTCTGAGACTCACCGTGTAACTGCCGCTCCCCTTGTTACTGTGAACGCCCGCGAAGAAAGTAAAAACTTCCCCCGCGCGTAAATTCTGCGTAAAAAGAAAATTTTTACCCTGCCCGCCATCATCGTTAATATTCCCTGTACCGCTCGCAGCCGAAAACGCCACCGGGTCTAACGAACCGTTGTTTGAAGACTCAAACCTGAAAAACCCCGCTGAAGGCGCGGTAAAATTCAACTGCACCCTCTGCCCGTTGTTTATATTGACAGTTGCCGGAGCGTTTGCCGTAAGCGCCTGCGCCGCCGCCTGCGGCGATGCCTGCTGCGCGTGCAGGATGCCCGGGAAGAGGACGAAAATTGTTAAAATAGCGATATAGCCGTGTTTTAATTTCATGTATTTCTCCTTGTTTGAAGCTGTCCGATTTTTTGTGAAAATGACAGAAAAGGAAGGAGCCCGTTCTTTTCCAAACTCAATAGCAGCCCATCTCCAGTCCCTTATCGGCATACTCCATTTCTGAGACGCGTTACAAATCGCCAAGTAAAGTATCTTGAATATAGCATCATCTGTAAGAAATGACGAGCGGTTTTTGTTATTTTTCTAAGCTGGTAAATAAGCGATTCAACAGCGTTAGTTATATATATACCCGCGGACCTTTGGTTCGACGGATTTCAGACTGGCAGAGAATGTCCTGAAGCGGATTATATTATTTTTTATTATAATATTTTTAATCCCATTTCATTCATATATTTACTATTATCTATTGTTTTGTTTTCTTCTGCATTTATATTTTTATAACTTTTATATAACATTCTCAATAATTTTATTTTATCCTTTGAATCCTGAAAATATTGAGAGCTGGGATATTCTTTTATTATTTTATTAAAATAATATTCTGATATATTAAATGATAAATAAATTTTATTTAAAACAGATATTAATTCTTTATATGCCTTTGTTTGAAATGTTAAATCCTCATTCCTTTTATATAATTTATCAGGGTGAATGTTTTTATAATATTTTACGCCTAATTTATAATACAAATAATCTTTTTCAATAGTTTTATTTAATTCACTATTATCATTTCCCTTTATTATGTTTAATTTATTTACCAATATTTTGGTAATTTCATTATACATTGATTCTAAATAGCTATTATTACATAAATCAGGATGATATTTTTTTATCAGCTGTTTCAACAGCTTTGTATATTCCACTTTATTCATATTTTATTATTTACATTATTTCAAATCTTGTCAAACATATTCTTTTTCATATTATTATAAAAACAAACCCAGCCGCCATTTCGCACAACGTTCCAGATTTCATGATAGAGTTGTACAGAAACCGGAGTTTCCGAACAATTTCCTTATAAAAAACGCATGGGCTTGATTCTATTCAACACTTAAGATTATGATAAATATGTAATTGAGCAACGCCCCGTAAATTGGCAGTATTAAACAAGTGTCATCTGTTGGTAACCATTGGAGGAATTTGGAAAAACTCTTAAACCGATACACGACACAATCCGAGAACGGAGAGAGAATCCTCAATTTCCAAACAACTTCTTTAGTAAGAATATATTTTTATAAAAGGAGGCTTTTCCAAAACTTCAGTTTTTGGAAAAGGCTCAAGGACTTATATAAAGGAGAATTCAATAATTATGAATGATAAAAATAAATTCGCAATGCAGCCGCCAATGGGCTGGAACAGCTGGGATTGTTACGCCGCAACTGTTACAGAAAAACAACTTTTGGATCATGCGCGTTTTATGGCTGAAAAGCTTCGCTCGTTTGGCTGGGAGTATATCATCTGCGACATTCAGTGGTACGAGCCGCTTGCCGGCGCCGGGGAAGGCGAATATCGTCCTTTTGCGGAACTGTGCATGGATGAATATTCGCGTCTGCTTCCGGCGGAAAACCGTTTTCCGTCAAGCGCGGGGGGAAAAGGGTTCGCTCCTGTCGCGTTCGCTCCTGTCGCGGAAAAAATTCACAACATGGGATTAAAATTTGGTCTTCATTATATGCGCGGCATACCGCGTCAGGCTGTTCACCGCCGCAGCGCGGTAAAAAGCGTGCACGATATTACCGCGGAAAAAATCGCCAATCCTTTTTCCATCTGCAAGTGGAACTCAGATATGTACGGAGTTGATTCTTCAAAACCGGGAGCGCAGGATTATTACAATTCTGTGTTTGAACAATTCGCCGAATGGGGAGTTGATTATGTAAAGGTTGATGATATATGCAATACAAACATGTATCCTCACGCGCCGTATTCCGGCGAAGGCGAGATTGAACTTATACATAACGCCATAATAAACTGCGGAAGACCGATGGTTTTAAGTCTTTCGCCCGGTCCCGCTATAATTGATAAAGCCTGGCACCTTTCGCGTTACGCGAACATGTGGCGTATAACAGATGACTTTTGGGATCACTGGGAACTGCTAAAAGACATGTTCCGCCGCTGTGAATTATGGCAGTCTCACGTGAAGCCCGGCTGCTGGCCTGACTGCGACATGCTTCCATTGGGACGCATCGGCATTGGTTTTAAAAATCCGCACAATTGTAATTTTACCCGCGATGAGCAGCGCACAATGATGACACTTTGGTGCATTTTCCGCTCCCCGTTAATGATGGGCGGCGTCCTTGCGGCGCAGCTTCCTTCGCCGTACGAAATTGATGATTGGACTCTCTCCCTGTTAACCAATGATGAAGTTCTCTCTGTTCAAAGATACGGCGAGGCGCCGAAGCAAATCGCTTTGAATGATAAAGAATCAATCTGGATAAATTCCGCCCCTGACGGAAAAATAAATCTTGCGCTCTTTAACTTGTCTGATGAAAAACGCACTGTATGCTGCGCACTTTCGGAATTGGGTTATAGTAAACCAGCTAAAGCATCGTTACGCGATTTATGGAATAAAAAAGACATCGAAAACGCGGCGGATGAAGTTAAAGCTGAGATTCCGCCGCATGGATCTGTGCTGTACAGCTTAGCGTAACTTCATAAAAACCAACGGCATCAAATCAAACAGATTGCGTCCTTTTAACATACTTTTAAACAGCCCCGGCATATAGAAAAGTTAGCGGTTTTTTTCTATAATTCAACATTATGGCAAAGTATCCTTTTGAAACAATTGAACCCAAGTGGCAGAAGTTTTGGGAAGTCAACAAAACTTTTAAAACAACCGAAGACCCTTCAGTCTCCAAAGATAAGCGCCGTTATGTGCTTGATATGTTTCCCTATCCTTCGGGACAGGGGCTTCATGTCGGTCATCCCGAAGGTTATACGGCAACCGACATTTACTGCCGTTACCTTCGCATGAACGGTTATAATGTTCTGCATCCGATGGGTTTTGACGCTTACGGTCTGCCTGCGGAAAATTACGCGATACAAACAGGCACACATCCTGCTGTTACAACTGCCGCAAACATCGAGCGTTTCCGCGCACAAATAAAATCGCTTGGTTTTTCCTACGACTGGGACAGAGAAGTTGATACTTCCGCTGTTGATTACTACCGCTGGACGCAGTGGATTTTTCTCAAACTATACGAAAAAGGACTTGCATACGAAGCCGAAAGCCCGATTAACTGGTGTCCTTCCTGCAAAACAGGTTTAGCCAACGAAGAAGTAAAAGACGGTCTTTGCGAACGCTGCGGCGAAAAAACCACGCGCAAACGCATCCGCCAGTGGATACTCAAGATTACAGCCTATGCCGAACGCCTGCTTTCTGATCTGGAAGGTCTGGACTGGCCGGAACCTGTTAAACTAATGCAGCGCAACTGGATCGGCAGAAGCGAAGGAGCTAACGTGATATTCAAAGTTGACAAATCAACTCTGAATACCTTGGAAGATTCACCTGCGGCGAATCTTCATGATTGTAACAAAAATAATGATCTTGAAATTGAAATTTATACAACGCGCCCTGATACGCTTTTCGGCGCGACATACATGGTGCTTTCGCCCGAGCATCCGTTAGTTGAAAAACTCACAACGCCTGAACAAAAACAGGCGGTTACAGAATATATCGAGCAAGCTGCGCGAAAGAGCGATCTTGAACGCACAGACCTGGCTAAAGAAAAAACAGGCGTATTCTGCGGCGCGTACGCAATCAATCCTGTCAACGATCAAAAAATTCCTATATGGATCGCCGATTATGTTTTAATTTCCTACGGAACAGGCGCCATTATGGCAGTTCCCGCTCATGATGAAAGAGACTTTGAGTTCGCGGAGACTTTTAACTTACCGATCATACAGGTAGTTTCTCAAAAGAAGGGAGTGGGGAAGGAGACAAATAATGATAAAAACATTCAAGGATCTGACAGTTTGGCAGGAGGCGATGAATCTTGTCGAGATAATATATCTTCAAACGAAAAGTTTTCCGAAAGAAGAGATGTACGGATTGACGAGCCAAATCAGAAGAGCAGCAGTATCGATTCCTGCCAACATAGCGGAGGGCAACGGTCGGAAGAGCCGCAAGGAGTATCTTCGGTTTCTTTCGATAGCGAACGGCTCAATAAAAGAACTGGAGACTCATCTAATGATTGCAGAGCGGCTATACTTTCTGACGAAGGAAACATGGGAACAATTGCAAGCACAATTACAAAAAGTAGGTCGTCTTTTAACAGCGCTGAGAAAATCTTTAAACCCCACTCCCCACTCCCTACTCCCCACTCCCTCTTCACAGGCGACGGCTACTCTGTAAACTCCGGTTTCATCACAGGACTTCCAACCGCCGAAGCTAAAACTCAAATCACCTCCTGGCTTGAAAAACAGGGGCTTGGAAAAAAAGCTGTTAATTACAAACTGCGCGACTGGATTTTCTCGCGTCAGCGTTATTGGGGCGAGCCCATTCCTGTCGTTCATTGCAGCGTTTGCGGTATTATACCGTTATCTGAAAATGATCTGCCGCTTAGACTGCCTGATGTAAAATCTTACGCGCCAACAGGCACTGGTGAATCTCCGCTTGCCGGAATCGGCGAATGGGTGAACACCGTGTGCTCTAAATGCGGCGGCAAGGCGAAGCGCGAAACCAACACAATGCCTCAGTGGGCAGGCTCCTGCTGGTATTATATCCGTTACCTCGATCCAAAAAACGAAAAGGTTTTTGCAGACAGGGAAAAAATCGATTACTGGCTGCCTGTCGATTTATATGTCGGAGGCGTTGAACATGCGGTTCTCCATTTATTGTACAGCCGTTTCTGGCACAAAGTGCTTTTCGATCTCGGACTTGTAAATACTATAGAACCGTTTCAGCGGCTGGTAAATCAGGGCATGATACTCGGCGAAGACAATCAAAAGATGAGCAAAAGCCGCGGCAATGTAATCAATCCTGATGATGTTGTTAAAGACTACGGAGCCGATTCCCTGCGCCTCTACGAAATGTTCATGGGTCCATTGGAAGTGAGTAAACCCTGGAACATGGCAGGCGTTACCGGAGTATCGCGTTTCCTTGAACGTTTGTGGATGATAGGAAACATGGAATGGGGAACAGGAGATGAAGGAACGAACCCGAACAACGAAACTATCTCTGGAACATCGAATACTTCAAATCACGCTCCCCACTCCTCACTCCCTACTCCAAATTCCCTCATAAAACTAATGCACAAAACCATCAAAAAAGTTACAGACGACACAGCTTCCCTCAACTTCAACACAGCTATCAGCGCGATGATGGTCTACTCTGCCGAGCTTGCAAGGATTAAAACCGAATATGGTTCGCAGATTCACCGCGAAATGTGGGAGCCGCTTGTGATCATGGCAGGCGTTTATGCGCCGCATCTTGGCGAGGAACTCTGGGAAAAATTGGGATATAAGGAGTCTGTTTCAAAAAGCCGCTGGCCGTCTTACGATGAAGCGCTCACTCACGACGACGAAGTGACGATTGTTGTTCAGGTGAACGGCAAGGTTCGTGATAAGTTTGCAGCCGCCGCCGGAGCTTCCAAAGAAGAGCTTGAAAAAACAGCTTTTTCTTTACCGGATGTTAAAAAGTGGGTCGATGGTCAGACTATAGTAAAAGTGATTTCCATTCCTGATAAACTTGTTAATATTGTTGTAAAATAACCAAAATACGGCTGTATTTTCGATTTGATGTAATAAGTTTTGTCAATAAGATTATTAAATTTTTATTACCTTGCTCTTTCGGTATTTGTGCTGTAGAATACTAAAGGCAGCTCGTTGAACTGCTGAGATATTCAGAATACGTTGTATTTTTGGTTATCTGTTCAAAAACTTTCTTTGAGAGGTTTATTTATGAAGGATGGAATAGGAATTTTTCTGTGGAAGCTTTCAGTTGCATTGTATCTTATTGCAAACGGTGTTCTTGGCTTGTCTAAATGGTCAGGCGGCGATTTTATGACTATTTTCAATAGATTAGGTTTTAAAGGAGATCTTTTAAACATTTTAGTATTGGCCGCAAGCGTTGTTGCTTTGGTAGCGGGAATCGCGATCCTTCTGGAAATGTTTAATATTAAACTTTCATTCCTTGATACTTTAATATTTATTATCGCAATCATCTGGGCTGCCTATGTAATCGTTAATATCATTACATGGGTTACCGGCGGTTTTGACAACTTCTGGTACGAATTACAGAGACTCGCCGTTCATATTATGGTTCTCGCTTCTCTTCTTATTGCAAGCAAAAGATTAGGTTAAGATATAACTTTTCCTTCATTAAGTAAGCCGCGTAAGTCTTAGGATTTACGCGGCTTTTTTTAGTGACTGACACCTTTTGATTATTACTGTATAATGCTTTTTATGAGTGAAAAAATGACAACCGCAAGTCTCGACTCGTTTTTCAGGGGGTTCCTCGATTTTGCGGGTTTTTCCGGCGATTCCGCCATGAACGGAATTCAGGTTGATAATAACGGCTACCCTGTACGAAAAATCGCCTTTAGCGTTGATGCCGCAATGGAAACTTTTGAACAGGCGGCGGCGACCGGCGCCGGAATGCTTTTTGTTCATCACGGGATATTTTGGGGTCTTCCTTTGAGAGTCGCGGGAAATTTAAGACAGCGGATTAAATTCCTCATCGATAATAATATCTGCCTGTACGCGGTTCACCTGCCTCTCGATCAGCATCCGAAATTCGGAAACAATGCCGTAATGGCGGATCTTCTGGGGCTTGAAAAGATAGAGCCTTTCGGTCTTTACCACGGGCAGAAAATCGGCTACAAAGGAACTTTTCCAAAACCAGTTACAATCGACGAAGCTGTAAAAAAAATCAGTTTTATGAACAGACCTCCTGCGGGCGTTTTTCCGTTCGGTAAAAAAGACTGCCTTTCAGCCGCGGTTGTTTCAGGCGGCTCATCTGCGAATATCCGCGACGCGATTGAGGAAGATGTCGATTTATTTATTACGGGCGAAAGTTTTCACGGCGTTTATCATGACTGTCTGGAAGCGAAACTTAACATGATCGCTGGCGGTCATTACAATACCGAAGTATGGGGCGTCCGCTCTGTTATGGACCGTTGCACTTCTGAGCTTGGCATCGAGACTGAATTTTTAGACAGCCCTACCGGGTTATAATGGAGAAAAGATGAAACAAAGCATAAAAGACAGATTACTGCCGTTATCATTAACGGCGGTCATAATCGCGGCGGATCAAATTACCAAGGCTGTTATTGCCAACAATTATCCCATAGATCGATTCAGCGTAATCGCAAAGGTTTTTGGAAACGATCTTTTGCAGATTATCCATGTGCGCAATCCGGCAATCGCTTTTAGCATCGGAAATAATTTTCCTGATGTTTTAAAACCGGTTTTATTTGTTATTGTTCCGGTTCTTGTATTGGGTTTTCTAATTTTCTACTATTTTAAAACAAATGAGTTTTCCAGTCTGCAGCGATGGGCTGCGGCAGGCATAATCGGCGGCGGTCTTGGAAATATCATCGACCGGATTTTCAGAACGGAAGGCGTTGTTGATTTCATTGATGTAAAATTCTTCGGAATTTTCGGCTGGGATCGCTGGCCTACTTTTAACATTGCCGACTCGTCTGTAGTTGTGTGCTGTATTCTGCTGATTTTAACCATGTTTATAACCGCTAAAAAAACAGACGATAAAAAGGAAGTAACAAATGAACAAAAAAGTTAATACATTATTGTTTGTTTTAGGCGGAACTTTATTTAATGTTATCATCGCTCTATTATGCATGGTTTTATTGTTTGTTCTATTAACTTATGCAGCTGCCAGATTTTTCCCTGGAACAGAACCGGGCTGGATCGTTCCTTTCAGTTTATTGGCAGGTATAGTCAGCTCATTTTTTATTTACCGGGCTGTAATTAAAACGATTATAAAAAAAATCGATCTGGAAAAATATTTGGATCCTCTTTTTGTTAAAACAAATATCAGGAAGAACAAGACGCCTTAAACAGGCTGACAAATTCTTCAGGGCTTATATCGACAGAACCAAGGCTTGTTTTATAATCCAAAGGCATACCCATGTCAAAAAAAGAAAATCCATGTTCCTGTAAATAACGCGCCGTCAGGATGATCTGCACTGTGCCGGCATTATCCTCTTCATAAAAACCGGAATAACTTGTGTAAACTTTGCCGCAAACCACGCCGAATTCACCTGCCGCCAATTTACCATCGCGGTAAAGAGCGAATGAAGCCGGGTAAGCGAATGATGAATTGGGCGTGAGGGACTGAAGAGCGTTATTCGAACTACTCTCCCTGTCCATTATATTTCTGCGAATTTTTTTGATGCTTTCCACTAGCGGCGGTGTCAGCCAGTCGGCGCCGTGTTTTTCTATGCACCGGTCTAAAATATAATCAAAATCGACATCGGCTTTTAATTCATATCGCCCCAACATGCGTTTTATCGACTTTTTAATATGCAGATTTTCAAAAAACAAGGCTGAACGGACAAGATGCAGCTTTGGAAGTAAAATGTAATATGGTTTTGACACATCTTCGGAAAGGTTCATGGACATGACCAGAAAACCGGCTTCCATCAATTTTGCCATAAAATCAGGTTCAAAATTCTCGGCAAGACAGAAATCCAGATCATAACCTGTCTCAATCATGGCATCGGCTATCGCGCGGCAATCATCGTCAGGAGAGATATATATGTACCCGTATAGGGTATATTTTAAATACATTGCTTTCAGCCTCAACCGGTCAGACCTCTTGACCAATTTTTCCATTTATTCTACACTAAAAACCTGATTTAGTTTTTAAGAACCTTTATATATATAGGAGAAGATACCATGAAACGTACTTACCAGCCAAGCAAAGTGAAAAGAAACCGCAAATTTGGGTTCCGCGCCCGCATGAAAACAAGGGGAGGACGGCTTGTTTTGAGCAGACGCAGGGCAAAAGGCAGGATTAAACTTTCTGTTTCTGACGAGAAAAAACCCTATTAGTAATGTTGATATTTCTTTCCGCTTTAAGCGGGAAGAACACTTAAAGGGAAGGAAAGAGATCAAGGAGGTTTTTGGCAAGGGCAAACGGTATGGCTGCAGGGGCGCGAAACTATTTGTTTTAAAAACTGATTTGCCGTATAACCGTATTTGTTTTACTTTTGCCAAATTTAACAAAAAGAACAAATTTTCAAAAGATAAGCAGTTTTTAAATGAAAATCAGTCAAAGGTAAAACAAGTTTCATGGAATGCAGTCGCCAGAAATCGCGTAAAGCGTATCAGCAGAGAAACTTTTAGATTGATGAAACCATGTATTTCAGGCGGACATGATTTGATTTTTTTGGTTTATCCTGATTATTTGATCGAGAGCGAATCTTTGGATGTCCGAAAGACGCTTGAATCCCTTTTAATAAAAGCCGGTTTATTTAAATGAAGAATATAGCGCTTACGATTATACGATTTTATCAACAGGTGATTTCTCCGCATTTTCCGCCGGTTTGCAGATATTATCCCACTTGTTCAGCTTATGCCTTTGAGGCTGTCAGCAAACATGGTTTTCTGCGGGGCTCATGGCTTGCGGTAAAAAGAATACTCCGCTGCCATCCATTCAGGCGCGGCGGTTATGATCCGGTTCCTGACCCTTTGTAATAGAGAAATAAATTTTAAGGATATAAAATGGAAAAAAATACGATTTTAGCTGTAGTGCTTTCCACCATTCTGTTGATTGCAACATTTGCAGTTCAGGGATATTTTGCGTCAAGACAGCAGGCATCAGTAGCGCAGAATCAGGGAACCGGCGCGTCTGAGCAGACTGATAAAACTGCACCTGTTCAGGAACAGGTATCGGAAGTTGAGCAGATACTCCGCAATCCCGCGGCTCAGCCCATGCTTCCTTCCGAAGAAGATGAAACGACAGCTTCTGTTATTGCGCAGGAAGAGCAGATACCTTTGATGCCTCCAATTGTAGTTAAAACAGAATTGTATACCGCGGTTCTTACAAACTCAGGCGGTGATATGATTTCCTTTAAATGGAGGGATGACAGAAAGAGCGAAAATGATCCTGACGCTTATGTAGAGCTCATTCTGCCTGATTCACAGACGCGGACAACGCGGGCTTTTTCCGTTGCTTTTGACGATCTGCCTGTTAATTCAAATTTTCACATCACCCCTAATACGTCTGAATATACCGTGGAATTTTTCCGCGAGTTTTCCATGCCGGCATCAGTTTACGGCGCCGCCGGGAAATATAAATTAACCAAACGTTATGAATTCATTCCGGATGAATATATGTTTCAGCTTAAAATAATCCTTGAAGGCGGCGCATCAGTTCAGGGTTTTAACTTCGGAAAATACCGCGCGGGCAGCGGAGTAGCGTTATCTGATATTGGTTATACCTTGTCATTCGGTCCGCAGATTGGTCCTCCGTTTAAAAAACTCGACGGTCATTATGATTATCGCCATTATTATAAATACACAAACGGCAAACGCAGAAATGTAAAGGCAAATGAAATTGTAGAAGATATATCGACATGGGCTTCAATTTCGGGAAAGTACTTTACGTTGATAGCCAGACCTCTTCAGCACTGCCGGATGGAATTTACAGAAACTCCGGAACCTAATCTCGCTTCTGCTTCCAGATTAAATATAATCCGTCCTGCAGCTAACATTCCAAAAATAGAAGACACATATCATTTTTATATCGGACCTAAAACCAGCGAAGCGCTCTCTGCTTACAACAATAACTCCAAAAATTCATTTGGCTTAAGCGGCATGAATTTTAACGAAGTTACTAACACGCGCGGTTTTTGGGGAATTTTTTCTCCTCTTGAGAAACTTTTAAAATGGCTGCTTCTGGGCATTCAGGGAATTGTTTCCAATTACGGCGTCGCCATCATTTTACTTACGCTGCTCATTAAAATTCTTTTCTTCCCGTTAACAAAAAAAGGTTCGGAGGCTACTCTTCGAATGCAGGCTCTGGGACCAAAAATTAAAGAATTGCAGGATAAATATAAAGGTAATCCTCAGAAACTGCAGGCGGAAATGGCGAACTTCTACAAGCAGGAAGGATACAATCCGCTTTCGGGATGTCTTCCAATGCTGCTGCAGATTCCCATTTTTATCGCGATGTTCAGCCTCTTTAATAATCACTTCCAGCTGCGCGGCGCAATGTTTATTCCCGGCTGGATTCCCGATCTTTCACTGCCAGAATATATCATTCAATTTGAAAATTTCAGGGTTCCGATTTTAGGCTGGACTGCGCTGCGCGCCCTGCCTTTTATTTATGTCGCTTCCCAGCTGCTTTACGGAAAAGTCACTCAGATGCCGGGGCAGCAGTCCAATACCCAAATGAAGCTGATGCTGTATATCATGCCGATAGTGTTTTTCTTTGTGTTGTATGACGTGCCTTCCGGTCTTCTGATATACTGGATTTTCTCAAACCTTTTAACGCTTGTTCAGCAGGTGATAATTAATAAATTTGTTATCGCGAAAAGAAAAGCGCAGGAGCAGGCGCTTGCGCAGACTCAGAGCGAAAAGCCGCCTGTAATCGCGCCCCGCAGCGGCGGCGGAAAAAAGAAAAAAAGAAACCATTAATTAAGGAGTATTTTCCATGACAATAAATTGTCATGGAATTCCGATTAACAGTCGCCTGACTCCGTCAGGCTTAAATAAAGGAGTAAATATGGAGTTTGAATTTGAAGGTCGTACCGAAAAGGAAGCTATCGACAGGGCGGCAGGAGAGCTTGGTCTTGAAAAAGACGATTTTGATGTTGAAATTCTTGAAGCCCAGAAAAGCGGTCTATTCAAGAAAGGTCTGGTGCGCATTAAAGTGCATGTTCCAAACTTCGGAACGCCTGCAGCCGCGGCGCGTTCTTCCGCGAAAAAACCGTCCGTTTCCGAATCAATGGAAAGGGATCGTATTGGAAATTCGATCAATAAGGGAGTTTTCGGAGAACCTGTACCGCAGAATGAATTTGAAGAAAAGATAACGGCATTTACATCCGGTTTGATTCAACGCATGGGATATCCGGGAACCGTATCAATCTTATTCAGGGAAAATAAAAAACTTGGAATCAAAATTGATTCAAATCATTCATCAATATTGATTGGCAAAAAAGGAAAAAATCTTGACGCCCTGCAGCTTTTGTTAAATATTTACGCAGGCAGGCTGGGAAAGGAAGATACGCGGGTAATTCTGGATACAGAAAATTACCGAATCCGCCGCGAAGAATCCCTTGTGCGCCTTGCCTACAATGTCGCCGAAAAAGTCCGCGAAAGCAAGGCGTCAGTTCTGCTTGAACCTATGAATCCTTTTGACAGATGGCTCATTCATACCACATTAAATGATATCGGCGATGTTGAAACCAAAAGCGAAGGAGATGGTTTATATAAACAAGTGCGCGTTTTTTACCGCGGCTTAAGGTAAGATCAATCCGGAGAATATCGGTATGAAATATAAATTTCTGCTTTTAACATCTATTTTATCCTTTATTGCTCCATTGGCTTTTTCCGTGCCTCTTGATGATCTTGTCTCTGCCGCCCATGCGGCGCAGCTTAGATCCAGCGGCGAACTCATTATCGAAACCCAATTAAAGAATCCGTCGCCGAAACTGCTGCCCAAAAACAGCGAACTAAACCAATTTGTCAGCGTTATCATAAAATCGTTAAAACCGGGAATGCTGGTCGAAACTCTGTATCTGTATAAAAAACCGGACAAATACCGTACATCCTCCGATATTTGGGACATAACTCAGAAAACAGGGATTTCCAACCAAACAATGGCTCTAAGTTCATTGACAGGAACTCAGTATTTTTCGGTAAGCCGCAATGAGATGCGCACTTTTTACGAATATTCAAGCGTTATTGACGGAGAAAAAACAAAAAAGCCGCTGCCCGATCCGTTTTTTACGCATCCCCCTGATACCCTGACTCTTTTCGCGCAGCAGAAGGATTTAACTTTCGGAGATAATATTTACCGGTATACTTATGTAATTTCCAATAACGCTGTTTTTTTCGCGCAGGAAAATATGACTTCCATGAATATCGGGATATTTCCCGCGATTGGAAAAAACAATCTGCGTTCTGTAATGTCGGTTTTCGACTGCGGCGATTCTATTTTAATTTACGCTGTCAGCATGGCAAAAGCGGCTTCTGTTCCAGGTATGGCGGACAGAATCAGCTCTTCCTTCAGCAGCCGCGCAGAAGCCATATTAAAATGGTTTGCAGGCAGACTGGATAAAGAAATTTTTATCAATTAATAATATAATAATATTTTTAAGACACCTGCCGAAAAAAAGCTTAAATTAACCTATTTTCTTTTCATTGCACTTGTTGTATAATTAATCTATAGATTTATATCTAAAGGATGGTTTGAGATGAGGTTGTTTACCAGATCTGACTTTGACGGCTTGGCTTGCGGCGCTCTTTTATCATACCTGGGTTTAATTGATGATTGGAAATTTGTCCATCCAAAAGACATCCAGGACGGTTTGGTAGAAGCGACAGATAATGATATTTTGGCAAATATTCCTTATATAGAAGGATGCAAACTCTGGTTTGATCATCATTCAAGCGAATCCGAACGTTTAGGCACCCGCGTATATTTTGAGGGCGTTTCCAAGCAGGCTCCCAGCTGCGCACGCGTTGTTTATGATTATTACGGCGGCGACGCTAAACTTGGTAAGTTCGCGGAAATGATTCATTTTGTCGATAAAGTCGATTCGGGCAACCTTTCGGCGGATGAAATACTTGACCCCAAGGGCTGGGTGTTATTGGGATTCATCATGGATCCAAGAACAGGTCTGGGCAGATTCCGTAATTTTACAATCAGTAATTATGATTTAATGATGAGCCTATCCAAAGCATGCGCCGAAAAATCAATTTATGAAATTTTAGACATGCCCGATGTAAAAGAACGCCTCGATTTTTATAATCAGCAGAAAGACCTTTTTGCTGAGATGGTCAAAACACACGCGAAAATTTCAGGCAGCGCCGTATTGATAGATCTTCGGAATGTAGATACCATTTTTGCCGGCAACAGATTTATCATCTATACACTTTATCCCGAACAAAATATTTCCGTCTGGATTGTAGACGGCCGTAATAAATCCAACGTCGCGATTACAGTCGGTCACAGCATTATGAACCGCACTTCGAAAGTAGATGTCGGCTCAATGTTACTAAATTACGGCGGCGGAGGTCACAAACAGGTAGGCACCTGCCAGGTTTCTTATGATGACGCTGAAAAAACCATCGAAGAAATCATGAATAAGGTAAAATAATTATTATTCGGGCTTTTTTCAGAACTAACCGGGTTTTGAAAAAAGCTCACTCAAAAAAACAATTGAGTTGTCAGGAAGCTTCGTTTTCTTAACAGTTTCCTTGTTACAACCGCATTTTTGCAGGGCATATACCCGAAAAAATGCCTGACTTGAAAAGGAGCCGGCAGGGTTCCCGGACAAGTCCAATACAGAATTCGGATATGTCATCGAAAGATCGTTATATTTTGCTTTCTACAATACTGCTGCCCCAGAATGAAAGAACCATTAATAAAAATTTAATTAATTCAATGCTCGATATACAAAGCCCTGTTTTTTGTAAAAACCGCGAGATAGCCAAATCATGCACTACGCCTTTCAATGTTCTGTATGATAATCACGCGAAATTCTGGCAGCAAAGCGGCGAATGGGAGTATTACCTTACAGGCGATGCTTACGGGCTGCTTAAAGCGGCAATTGCGGCCAAAGAAGAAAAATTTGAAACTAAACCGGAAGATGATAATCTGGAAGAACTTGAAAATGCTGATGTCAGCTTCGGAGCCGAATATAAAAACTTCGTTAAAATGTCCGCGCCAGAAAAAGTTGAGCACATAGAAAAAAACAAAGACAGGTTAAATAAATTAATCGCCGCGAAAATAAAAGACCCGGAGATTGTAACAGAAGCTCTTATTGATACGACCAATGACGCCGCTCTTATTAATCATGCCGCCCTTGTTGAAGCAATGCGTCTAGGAGATGACGAAGCGAAAAAACTAACGCAGGATCTTGTAAGTTCAACCCACGATATGATAAAGTCCTCTACCAGCCTTATCTCGCAGGATATTTTTAACGATAAGATGATGTTTAAACTTGTAAACAGTTCCAACGGTACAATTGTACAGCACATGACGCGCGTTTATCTCAGCGGAATTATTTTTCTTGAATACTACAACAACCTTGTTTCCACTTCCAGCATTATTCAAAAACTCCGTGTTTCTTTTGCTCAAAAATACCGCACTTTTTATCAGAACCTGCTTCCTCATATCAATCCCAGCGATATTGATCTGGAGCAGGTGTTTTTCGGCGGCATGAGGGCAGTCACTCCCGATTTATTATCAAAATGGGCAATCGGTTTTTTGCTTCATGATATTGGGAAAGCGTCGGCTGTTCAGTATCATGAAGGAGAGGCAAAATATAACCGCAGCATTGTAATAGAACATGTTAAACAGGGTTATAAATCGCTCACCACAAAAACGTCATATCCGATGGAAGCAAGCCTTATCACAGGGTATCATCATGAATATTACGGCAATTCCGACGGATACGGATATTTCCGCGCGTATCTTCAGCAGTACAAAAAATCAAATCCGAACGCGAAGCAGGACTACTGCATCACTTACGATCTGGAACCGATGATGGATTACACCGCGCTCGCGTATTTCCCCGCGAAAGTTCTGGAAATAATCGATGTATACGACAGCGTAACAGACCCTCACCGCGTCTACCGCAAAGCCATGCTGCCGGAAGAAGCCTTAACAATGATGCGCGAGCAGTTTATCGAAAAACACCACAAGATAGACGCGATTCTTTTTGATATATTCGCAATGTACATACAGGAAAAAGAAAAGCTGAAAAAAGCCGCCGGTTAAATTCATCTGTTTTTTAAAGTAACCGCCAATATGACATACGCGTAAACCCTTGGCAGCTAAATGGCAGGATTTTTAACAGTGTTTAGCGACGAGTCCGCTAGTTCGTATAGGTATCTGTACTTTGTTATAAATAAAACTTTGCCTACAGTATTGATGCTTAGCGGACTTGGTAACACAACTATTGTTATTGCAGCCACAGAGGCTGCCAATGCTTTCCGCGTATGCCATATTGGTGATTGATTTACAAATGAATAAAATGATGTTTTGAAACAATACTTATTTTTACATTCCTTTGTAATTAAATCGCCAATATGGCGGCTGCGCACAGACTTGGCGGCGTCTATGGCTGCGATAAAAAAAGATATGTATGTGAATCCGCTTAGCCTTAATAATGTATAAAAAATTATCAATGAAAAATATAATATAGCTGCCTAAACGAACAAGCGGACTCGTCGCAAAACCCGTGTTATACCTTCAGCCATCCTAGCCGCCAAGTCTGCGCGCAGCCGTCATATTGGCAGTTTGTTATAAATAAAACAATTAAAATACTTAGTTAACAAAGTGTTTCTTTAAAAATTCCAAATCCAGCTCAGGATATACAGGAAACCGCTCCATTAAAGTTTTTACCCGCGCATGAACATCGCGCTTTACAGCTTCATCTATTATATAATTCGCCTTGCTGGTTTTTGACGGATCTTTCATGGTCTGCGCCTGCTTTGTTTCTTTTACAACTTTCGCGATTAATTCGCCGAGTTCCGCCATTTCCGCCTCTTTCATGCCAAGGGTTGTAACTGCGGCGGTTCCGGCTCTAATCCCGGATGTGTACCACGGACCGTTCGGATCGCGCGGAAGGCTGTTGCGGTTAAGCGTTATGTGACATTCGTGCAGCGCGCTTTCCGCCTGTCTGCCTGTAATGCCCGCTTTATGTACATTAACAAGAAACAGATGATTATCGGTTCCGCCTGTCAGCACATCAAGTCCGTTTTTAATGCATGAAGCGGCAAGCGTCCTGCAATTATCAACAATGCTCTGCGCGTACTGCCTGAATTCCGGCTTTGAAGCTTCGCGGAATGCGACAGCTTTTGCCGCAATCACATGAGGCAGGGGACCTCCCATTGTAAGAGGACAGCCTTTGTCCAGCGCTTCGGAAAATTCATTGGTGCTCAGTACAAGTCCTGCGCGGGGACCTCTCAGTGTTTTATGAGTAGTGCTTGTTACAACATGCGCCCATAAAACAGGATCGTAATCGCCTGTAAAAACTTTGCCCGCGACCAAGCCTGCAAAGTGCGCCATATCAACCATAAATACTGCGCCTGATTTATCGGCGATCTCCCTCATTCTTTTAAAATTGATCTTTCTGGGATACGCCGAATATCCTGCAAGAAGGATTAAAGGTTTTACATTTAATGCCTGTTTTTCAATTTCGTCATAATCAAGCAGTCCGTTTTCCGCGGATACTGAATAACTGTATATATCGAACATTCTGCCTGTTATATTATGACGGTAACCGTGAGTCAAATGTCCGCCGGAATAGTAATCAAGCCCCAAAAGGCGCTGGTTTCCCATTGCTGTTCTAAGTTCCTTCCATTGGGCATCATCGAGTTTATAGAGATTTGTTTCGCCCGCTTTTTCCAGCGCCGGGTTTTCGATTCGCGTGGTGAGAATCGCCCAGTAAGCAAGCATGTTCGCGTCCGCGCCGCAATGAGTCTGTACATTCGCGTACTGCGCGCCGAAAAGTTTGCACGCCTCCTGCGCCGCCATTGTTTCGATAGCATCGACATTTTCGTTTCCGGCATAAAAACGATGATTGGGAACGCCTTCGGCATATTTGTCCGTTAGGAGATTGCCCATCGCAAGCTGGACTGCCATCGAGCAGTAATTTTCGCTGGCAATAAGTTTTACGCGTTTCCGCTGGTTTTCCAGTTCTTTCACGATAGAACAGGCAATTTCCGGAGTAACTTTGGAAATCTCCGTCAAGCTGCAAAGATAAGCCAGCAGATTAGTGTCAATTTTTTCTGACTGAACAGCGGCAAGATACGCCGAGACCGGATTTAAATTCATATCTAAGCATAACAAAATATCACATTGAGGAAAAGATGCATCCCGCATTATCCGCAGGTTGTGTAACAGTTGTTTTTCACCGTATAATGGCTAAAGTGAAAATTATTAAACTTTTTATAACTATTTTATGCTTTATTACAACCCCGTTAATTCTGTCCGCTCAGGTTACAGCGGAAGAGATTGAAAACCTGCTTAACACAGAGGCGGCTACCTACGGACAGGCATCGCGGTTTGTACTGGAAGCTGCCAACATATTGACAGAAAACAATGAAAAAGACGCTTTTAGTTTTGCGGTGCAGAACGGCTGGCTGCCTGCGAATCTCTCTTTCGATGATCCGGCGCGTCTTGATCATATTTCGCGGCTTTTGACGCGATCCTTCGATACAGGCGGAGGAATCATGTATTCCTTTACCAAAAATTCTCATTACGCTTACCGCGAGCTTGTGTATTTAAAAGTCATTCAGGGACGCGCCGATCCAACGATGATAGTTTCCGGGGAAAGGCTCATTTTTTACATTAACAGAATTTTCGCGCGGCAGGACGCACTTGCTCTCTCTGAGTCCAAAAAACTGGCGAAGAAGCACGAGAATGAATCAGCAGGCTCCCCTGGCTCCGATTACACAAAAGATATGCTTATCAACAGAAGCCATAAAATCGGCATATCCGGAGAATTAAATTGAAGAATATCAACATTAAAAAATTTATCATTACGCTCTTTATTTTAATTTTCCTGCCGTTTGCCTCTTCTGCTTTTGACTTGGGACTTATCCTGAATTTAAATACCGGATACGAAGGCGCCGGAACAAGTGAAAATCAGTTTGATTTTTCCGCCAATCTCTGGCCGCGTTTTTCGGCGCTGATAGGAAAAAACGGCGAATTTCTTTTAACAGCCGGAGTAACAGCAGGCTTTGCTGATGAATTTTATTTTGTGCCGGAACTTTTGCATACAGAATTTACGCTGCGTTTCGGCAATTCAGGACTCAGGATAGGACGCTTTGATTATTCAGATCCTCTTTCGCTGATAGTATCAGGGCTTTTTGACGGCGTTCAATATTTTCACAACACTAACGCCGGCATTTTCCGCGCCGGCGCGTGGTATACAGGATTTTTATACAAAAAGAACGCGAATATTTCGATGACTCCGCATGATCAGGCAGGTTTGGCTGTACAGTTCGATTACAAAAATTTTTTTAGTACCTATTTCGCTTCCAGACGCGTCTTTATGTCTTTTGAATGGGAGCATCCGTCCATAAACGAGATATTGCGTTTAAACGCTGCGTTAATAGGTCAGTTTGATCTTACAGATTCGCAGTCTAAGTATCACAGCCAGTATTTAATTATAAAAGCAGGAATGCCTGTAAGAGATTTTTTTATCGAATTGGGCGGCTGTCTTGAATTATCGCAGACTGATGAAGGAATATGTCTGGCGTTTGCCGGAGAGCTTGGCTTTTCATGGCTGTTTTCCTCAGAGTTTAACAGCATGTTATCGCTTAAGGGAACAATTGCCGGCGGAAGGATAAATGATACGTTAACCGCGTTTAATCCAATCACGGTAAAATATTACGGTTATATTTTAAAACATAAAATGACAGGACTTTCTGTTATAACAATAAATTATTCAACGAGGATTCAGCAAACCATGAGCGCTTTTGTAAACGCGTCATACTTTGTGCGTAACGATCTCGGCACTTTTCAGGGTTATCCTGCCGCGGGAACAGACGAAGGTTTTTTCCTTGGTCCTGAAATATCCGCCTCTTTTATCTGGAGTCCGTTTTCTGATTTACAGATGAATCTCGGCGCCGGATTTTTTATACCTCAACTTGGAAACGCGGGACCGGATGAAAAAATCAGATGGCGCATCGATCTAAGCGTTATTATGGCATTGTATTAAAGGAGCAAAGAATGAAAAAAATTGTTTTT
>JGI24694J35173_10001275_pt1 | contig 23011 bp, 19 predicted proteins | sample TergutCo191P1_FD_35173 | JGI IMG/M metagenome (IMG submission 35173) | reverse complement strand
TTTCCGCAGTGTACTGCAACCCCGGAAAAAGATTATAACGAGAAAGCTGTTTTTTCATTCGGGTGGTAAAATTAATTTTCGATTTTTTTAATCATCAGTTTGTCGATTCTGTTTCCGTCTTTATCTACTACTATAAATTTATAACCTTGATACTCAAAGCTGTCGCCGACACTCGGCAGTTCCCCTGCAAGGTTAAGGATTAGCCCTGCAAGCGTGTGGAAGTCACCCTCTTCATCATGCCTTGTAAGCGAGAGCGCTTGAAGCGCATCGTCAATGTTAAGAGTGCCGTCTGCAAGCCAGCTGCCGTCTTCCTGCCGGATTATCGGCTCTTCATGAGCGACAGGCGCGGAAAGTTCTCCTACTATTTCTTCAACCAACGCTCTGATGGAAATTATACCTGCAAGCCCTCCGTATTCGTCCATGACAAATAGAAAGTCTACCTGTCCCTCTTTAAATGATTCAAAGGATTTTAACGCTGTCATTGTTTCCGGGACAAACTGCGCCTTCTTCATAATTGCACGCAAACCCTGAGGTTTTGGCTGCGAAAGGTCAAGGATGATGTCTTCCAGATAAACGGCGCCTGCAATTTGATCTGGGTTTCCGTCAACAACGGGGAAGCATCTTTGGCTGCGGTGTAAAAGCGCTTTTTCTTTTATCTCATTGTAAGATGTATTTATATCAAGCCATTCAATTTCAGATCGGTGAGTCATAAATGCGCCGACAGTGCGGTCGCCCAAATAAAAAACGCCTTCCACCATAGTGCGTTCTTTGCTTTCTACAATGCCGGATTTTTCCCCTTCAATTAGGGCATCACGCAGTTCATCTTCCGTTATGCTGTCATCAATATTATCTTTAAATGTGTTTTTAAAGAATGATTTAAATTTCAAAGACGGTAAGGTAAAAGGCATCATGGGAACGGCAAGGATTTTCATAAACGGTAAAAGAGCCGCTGTAATTTTTTCTGGATTTATGCGAGAAATTAATTTTGGAAGCGCATCGCCGAGTAATGTTATAAGGATACCCATAATCAATGCGTAAAGAACTGTGGATAATAATATTCTGCTTGAATTGGAAAAAATTATATCAACAAAAAGCATTGTAATTAAAACAGCGCTTACTAAAATTGAAATTACTTTAAGTATGCTGCTCCATAAACGGCAGGCTAGAGATAAATTTCCCGCCCATTTAAAACTGTCAGGTGTATTATCTAAAATTTTTAATACATTTTGATAGCGTTTATGTTTTTCTTTTTCCAAGCGGGTTTTTCTGCACTTATTAAGAGCAGAATCGAAGAGTATAAAAACTCCGCTTATCAATATAAATAAAAAACTTGCTGCGGAAAATAATATTATTTTTGATAATGGGACATCCATTTTTAGTTATTTATCTCCGTCTTGTTAAGAGGCCGTACGATTGTCAGCACATTTGCTTTTGTTTGCATAGTTTTAACTTTACCGTCCGGTGTTACCTCTCCAAAAATTTGTACGATAGGGAAGCGCGGGTTTTCAGGATTGATGTCGACAACCTGCCCTTTCTTACCATTAGATAATAGCACATAAAGACCGATTGGGTAAATCGATAAAGAAAGAACCAGCGCCCTGACTATTGTTTCATCGTATTGTTTACCTTCATTTTTTAAAAGTTCCAGCATTCCCGTATAGCCGTCTTTTGCTTCCTTATGGGGCCTTTTTGAACTGAGCGCTTCATACGAGCAGGCGACAGCGATTATTTTTGAATAAAGGCTGATTTTATCGCTTGTTAAACGTCTTGGATAACCTGTTGCATTCTCGCGTTCATGGTGTTCAAGGGCGGCAAGACAGATAGCGAGCGGAAAATCGAGCGATTTTAACAGACTGTAACCGAGTATAGGATGAGAGATAATCGCTTTCTGCTCAGCAGGTGTCAGCGCTCTTTGGCTAAGATAAATATTTTGCGGTAATTTTAACATTCCCGCTTCATGCATAAGGGCTGCGACTCCAAGGTCAATCAATCTGTGGTTAGGCAGTTTTATATATGTCCCGATAATAATCGCTATTATTGTTGATCGAACCGAATGGATTGCAAGATAATTTTTATCCTCCGCAGCCTCAATATTTTTTAGAACTCTCATTAAAAAACGCCTGTCTTCTTTTATGTATTCGATCGTATCCCTTATTTTTTCTGTTACTTCTTTAAATTCCAATTCATTGGATATAGAGGCTTTAATAAAAATTTTCTCTACAAAGGCAATAAAATTGGCATAAAATTTTATAGCGTTTTCCAATTTTTCAGAATCCTGCTGCTGTGAAAAAGCGGCAAGATTTTCTTCATCTATTACCGCTGTGGACTCAGTTTCCTCAGGTTTCTTTGACGCGTTAAAATCCTTTCGCGGTTCGCCTTCGCTGATAACGGTGTTAAATTTCCATTTATCAAGAAGATTAATTAACTCCTCTGTAAAAGGCATTTCAGGAGCGGTAATCACAAAAGCCGCTTGCTGCTCTGCTTCGTTAAGATAGACCGGTTTAGAGAAGAAACTGTCGGATTCTATTTCTTTAACAGCATAACTATTCATTCTATATATCCCTGCTTTTTCTTAGATTGACGTAATGTAATCTTTCTTTTATTCTTATTATAAGTAATTATAGGAGCGTTTGTCTTGAAATTCAAATATCTGCTTATTGCGTTTAGCATAATCATCACAGTTATTATTCTGGTAACCTTATTTGTGCCGATGCTCACGGCAGGACCGGATTTCATCATTAATTTCCGGCAACTAACATTACCTTTATTACTGTTCATGTTCTTACTCCTTGGCGGTGTGAGTATATTTTTCTTCTATAATTATCGGCTTCTTTCGCTTCTGGAAAGAGAGGATTGGCCCGCTTTAGCGTATTATTTAGAACAAAAAATTTATATTAAAAGACGGTATAATTACCGAAATGTAAGGCTTTTGGCAAGTTCTTACCTTGTAATTACCGATTATGCCTCTGTTTTAAAACTGGAAGGCAAGGCAATACTGGCAAAACCCTCTGTTGTTGAGAAAAATATCCTTGTTTTCGGTGCGGCAAGGGTTTTAAGCGGTAACCGCCCCGAAGCGGCGGCTTTTTTCAAAACATTTATCGATAAAAGCAAGAATAAAAAGTGCCAAATTAAAGAAAACGACAAGCAATGGCTGCGCTGGTTTTATGGTTTTATACAGTTGCTCGCAGGGACATTTAAAATGGCAGAGCCTGAATTCAAGTCTCTTGCAGTTTCTGCCAAAGACGCTTTTATTACAGGGCTTTCAGCGTATTTCTTAAATAACACAATTATTAAAAATTGCGAGAATCATGTTGAGTGCCTTGCCGCCGCGCAAAGCGGCAAAGAACGTGTTATTAAATTGTTTAAGAAAAAAGAAAACTGGCAAAAAGAAGTTAATAAATCCGGCGGTGAGATTCACATAGCCATTATCAGAAAATATATTGATGAAGCGGGAACATGGCTTTTTTCAGAAATGAGCCAAAACGGCGATGGTTCCCCTCCCGCCAATAAATAAATATTAATTTCTAACCGTTAATTAATTGAGGTAATCATGAAAAAAATAAATAAGTCAACAAAGCTGGAAAATGTTTGTTACGAAATACGAGGACCTGTTCTTAAAGAAGCGAAACGGCTTGAAGAAGAAGGTTATAAAATTATTAAACTTAATATAGGAAGCCCTGCCGCCTTTGGTCTGTATGCTCCTGACGAAATTGTTCACGATATAATTACGAATCTGCCCAACGCTCAGTCCTACGGCGATTCACGCGGTCTTTTTGCGGCGCGAAAAGCTGTAATGCAGGATTTTCAATCCAAAGGAGTTATGGATGTCAGGATTGACGATATTTTTATCGGCAACGGAGTAAGCGAACTTATTTCCATGTCGATGCAGGCGCTCCTCGATTCAAACGATGAGGTGCTTATCCCAATGCCGGACTNCCCTTTGTGGACAGCCGCCGTTACTCTTTCGGGAGGAAGGGCGGTTCATTATCTTTGCGATGAATCATCGGACTGGAATCCGGACCTTAACGACATCCGTTCTAAAGTTACGGAAAAAACAAAGGCGATAGTTGTTATCAATCCTAATAACCCCACAGGCGCGGTTTATGATCGTCAAATACTTGAAGGCATCGCTCAAATTGCAAGAGAGAACAATCTGATTATATACGCTGATGAAATTTACGGACGCATAACATATGACGGCGCTGTACATATACCAATGTCAACAATTGCATCTGACGTTCTGACGATCAGTTTTGACGGTCTTTCAAAAGCATGGCGTGCGGCAGGTTTCCGATCAGGCTGGATGGTTCTTTCGGGAGAAAAAAAATGTGCGGAAGATTATGTTGAAGGTCTTGATATGCTTGCAAACATGCGTTTGTGTCCGAATATGCCTTCGCAAATGGGAATCCAAACAGCGTTGGGCGGATATCAAAGTATTAAAGATTTAATTCTTCCCGGAGGCAGATTGCTTGAGCAGAGAGATACCGCATACAATATGGTAAATGAAATTCCCGGCTTATCTGTGAAAAAACCCAAAGGCGCTCTTTATTGTTTCCCAAAAGTTGATATAAAACGCTTTAACATAACAGATGACGTAAAGTTCATGTTTGATCTTTTACGCGATCAGCGCCTGCTCCTTGTTCACGGCACAGGTTTTAACTGGAATGCTCCCGATCATTTCCGCATTGTTTTCCTGCCTGACAAGGCGACACTTACAGATGCAATGCGCAGGCTGGAAGTGTTTATGAAGAAGTATAAGCAAGTGTAGCGGTTTTTAATCTTTTTCCAACGAAAAAACCAGTATTTTTACGTTTTTGCCAATGAAAAAACGGCTTTTTATCAGTTTTTACAAACGAAAAAACTGATTTATATTGTTTTTTGCCAATGAATATGGTATAGTTATCAATATGAAGAGAAACCTTCTTGATTCATTAAAAGAATGGAAAGAAAAACCAAATAAAAAACCGCTCATTCTTCATGGGGTCAGGCAGGTTGGCAAAACCTGGCTTATGAAGGAATTCGGCAGTAATTTTTATAATAACACCGCATATATTTTGTTTGAGAAAAATCCCAAGCTGCATGAGTTATTTTCTGCCGACATGGATATCAAGAGGATTTTGACAGGGTTGGAACTGGAAACAGGTAAAAAAATCGATCCGAAAAATACATTGATAATTTTTGATGAAATACAGGAATGCCCGAATGCGATAACTTCGTTAAAATACTTTAATGAAAACGCTCCCGAATACGATATTATCGCGGCTGGAAGTTTGCTTGGAGTATCTTTGCATGAAGGCGTTTCTTTTCCGGTCGGCAAAGTTGAGTTTATGAATCTGTATCCGTTAAATTTCTCGGAATTTTTACTGGCGGCAGGTGAAGAAAAGTTAAACGACCTTGTTAAAAGCCGCGATTGGAAATTGATAAATGTATTTAAAGATAAATTAATTTATTTTCTTAAAATGTATTTTTTTACAGGCGGTATGCCGGAAGTGGTAAAAGAATTTTCAAAAAACCGCGATTTTAATCTTGCGCGTAATATTCAAAATGATATTTTAGATGCATATCAAAATGATTTTTCAAAACATATTCCTGTCAGCGATCTTCAAAAAACTCTCCTTATATGGAACTCCATTCCGGCACAGCTTTCAAGAGAAAATAAAAAATTTATTTACAAAAACGCGCATAAAAATGCGACATCCTCATCTTTTGAAACAGCACTAGGCTGGCTTGAAAACTGCGGTCTTGTACACAAGATTGACAGAGTTTCAAAACCGGCTCTTCCGTTAAAAGGTTATGCTAATACAGGTGCTTTTAAATTATTTATGAGCGATATAGGTTTGTTATCTGCAATTTCAGGATTGGATGCAAAAACTATTCTGGAAGGCGATGCAATGTTTACGGAATTCAAAGGCGCATTGACAGAGCAATATGTTTGTCAGGAAATGAAACATTTTAAAAAGACTGTAATTTCATATTGGACAAATGAGAGCGCTACAGCAGAAATCGATTTTATTTTACAGTTAAATAGTGAAATTATTCCGATAGAGGTAAAATCTTCTATCAATCTTAAAGCAAAAAGTCTTTCTGTCTATCGCGAAAAGTTTAAACCTAAGATTGAAATCAGAACTTCGCTTGCAAATTATAATAAGCATGGTAATCTTTTTGATATTCCGCTTTATGCAATCGGTGACTTAGATAAGATTATCTTATTATAAATATTTCACCTTCATTGTCGCAACTTATCTTTTGATAATTAATTTGGCTGTTGCCGCCGCTGATATATATCGATCTTCCTTTAGATTGCGCTTAATGCCTGACATGAAGTTAATGTTAAGAAAATTATTATTAAAAATAATAATAGCTTCATTTTAAAACTATATTTGCGTTTTTAATTATAGTCAATGCTGTTGTCAATGAATCTAATTTATAAATCTGGTTTGCAAACAGTTAGGTGAAATCGTTAAATTTATCAAAAACAGAAACAAATAAATCCGTCAGTAACGGATCAAAGTGCGTCCCTCTTCCGTCTTTAATTATACCGATCGCTTCTTCATGAGAGAATGCTTTTTTATAAGGTCTTTCAGAAATTAGCGCATCGTAAACATCGATGATCGCCATTATGCGGGCGGGAAGGGGAATTTTCTCTCCTGCAAGACCGTAAGGATAACCTTTGCCGTCCCACTTTTCATGATGATAAACGGCAAAAATAAAAGCGTAATCTAAAAATTCGCGCTCCCCTGTTTTTTCTTGAATCTTTTTTATAATTTCACCGCCTGAGAGCGTATGTTTTTTCATCGTATTAAATTCTTCGTCTGTTAATTTTCCCGGTTTGCGTAATATGCTGTCATCAATCGCTATCTTGCCGACATCATGAAGCTGCGCCGATAATACCATCTGTTCAATATTCCATGAAGCTGTCTGCTCTTTGTATAAACCGCTTGCAAGCAGGGCATTGGTAAAAAATTTTAAATATCTGCTTGTTCGTGAAATATGCTCTCCTGTCGAACCGTCTCTGCATTCAACAAGTTCAGCGATTGTTTCCATTACTGCATTTTTTAATTCTACAATAGTTTCTGTTTTATTAAGGACAATTTCTTCAAGGTTATCATTATAATTCTGCAATTCATTTTTTTTATTTTCAATTTCTTTGTTAGCCGCTAAAAGATTGTCATTTAATTTATTTATTTCGTATGTGCTGACAAACCTTCGCACTTTATAATTGTATAATAAAATTTTAGTTATAATGATAAACAAAAAGATATTTAAAATATGCGATTGCAGTCCGAAAAAATCATTAAAAGATTGATTTTTCATCATTAAAATATATGCTGTCGCTCCAAGATATATAATTGCATATGTTATAAATACTACAGGTTTAAAATCAGGCAGAATTGTAAATAAAAATATCGTAACAAAAAATATAAACGGAATTTCATCAGTTGTTCCTGCCGAATTAATTGTAAATTCATATAAAATATAAGCGCTGGCAATTAATAAATAACATAATATCCATAAGATTCTTTTTTTATTTTTTTTCCTGAAAAAGATAACCGCAAGGTTGAATAAAACTATTATTGCCAATTCACTGTAATCCAAAAGGTCAAATAATCCGTTGCTTCTTAAATTGTCATTTGTAAAATACAGAAAAACAACATTGATTATTTTTCCAAGAATGGCGATTATTGTTAGCAATCTGATTCTTTGTATGCTGTTTTGCAGTTGAATCTCATCAAATTGTTCTTGCAGTTCAGGCGGTATTTTTACGATTAGTTGTTTCGGGAAAATTGATTTTAAATTATTAAAAAAACCGTTTTTCACTTCTATTCTCTGTTCTTAGTATATCTGAATTAATTGTTTTTTGCAATTTTTATTTTGTATATACAATAAACATATAAACTGAAAATATCAGCAGAAGAATGCAGCCTTCCCAGCGGGAAAGTTTCCCTTTTGATAAGGGGATCATTGCAAGTAATAGGGCGATTGTAACGCCGAAAAGCCAAATCATGTCGGTATAAAACAACGATAGGTTTGTGATCTTTACCGGGCTGACGATAGTTGTAACGCCCAGAACTCCTGCAATATTAAAAAAATTCGAGCCGATGATGTTTCCAATCGAAAGATCCGCCTCTTTTCTAAAAGCAGCGATTAATGATGATACTAACTCAGGCGCGCTTGTCCCTACTGCAACAATTGAAACAGCGATAACGCGCTCACTCACTCCCCATTGAAGAGCAATTTCCCGCGCTCCTTTAACAAACCAACCGGAACTGAAATATAAACCTACGACTGCGGCTAAAATTAATAATATTGCAAAAACAGGTTTCATGGTTGCAGGCTCAATAGTTTTTGCATCTTGAGATTTTTTTGATTTAGCCACAGACCATATTGTGTAAGCAATTAAAATAAGTACAAAGGTTATGCCTTCAAATAATCCGATAACACCGTTAATTCCAAAAACCAAAAGCAGAACTGTTACGAGAAACATCACTAAGTAATCAAAACCGATTGCCTTATTTCTGATTGGAATCGGAGAAATCACCACTACAATTGCCAGAATACAAGCGATATTTGCAATGTTTGATCCGATGACATTTCCAAGCGCAATATCATGCGAATTATTAAGAGCGGCTCCTATACTGATAAACATTTCCGGAGCGGACGTTACATATGCTACTATTGTTAATCCGACTACCAGTGTACTGATTTTAAAATGACGCGCAATTTGAACGCTTCCCGTTACCAGCCAGTTGCCGCAGATTACTAAAACACCTAACCCTAAAGCCAGATAAAAATACGGGATGGTTACGGCAAATGCAGTTCCGTTCAAATATTGCATGTTTTATACTTGCGTTCTAGTCATCAACCGATTGAACCTTGTTTTGCTTTCCCATTAAATATGATTTTGTTATAAACATTTCGATGACTTTTTGTACATCATCACTGCTTTTACTAAAAACCTTTTTTGATAAAATTATCACTTCTTCTACGACTTCTGATGAATTTAATGTTTCTTCTAGTTTATCAAAATTCATAAATTCTCCCCCCAAATGTCTATATATAAAATAATATCACAAAAAAACGGAAATGAAAAGAAAAATCGTCAAGGAAAACGGGTAAAAATGAGAAATATTTAATAAATTCTTTGCATAAAATCATAATTATGGAAATAAAAGAGTTTTACAAGCGCAAACAATCGCTATCCGGAAAACATTTTTCCGGATAGCAATAAAAGTTTAAAGTGTTAAAAAACTACAGCCTCCATTTCTTTTTCTTCTTCTAAAGCTCTTAAACTTTGTTCATCGCCGTATGGATCATCCGTATCGGCAATTGTATTTTCCTCCTTTTTTATATCCGGACGGAACTCTACATGTTCCGCAATAATTGTAACACGCGATCGCGGTTTACCGTCGGTATCATTCCATCTGCTTTGTTTTAATCTGCCTACAACACGCACACCGCGTCCTTTCTTGCCTTTGGAATAACACACCTCTGCAAGTTTCGCCCAAGCCTCTACATCAAAAAAAGATACCTCCTTTTCAAAACCAGGCTCTTGATTGCTTAATTTATAATAGCGGTTTGTTGCTATTCTTAAAGAACATAAATTCGTTCCCCTAACAGTTGATCTGATAGAAGGATCTCTTACCAAATTTCCTTCGATTAAAATTGAATTTAAATTATTCATATACTTCATTTAACTCCCTATTTGTTTTTGCATCACTTTCCTGTAAAATTTCGGTGTTATCATACAGAATTTCCGGTTCAGCCGCCAAAACAGGCAGGTTTTCATGCTCTGTTTCATAGACAGGGCTCGATTCTTTTTTAAAATCGGGACGAAATTCAACATGCTCTGCAATAATGGTAACCCGCGAATGAAATTTGCCGTCCGGACTGTTCCAACGATCCTGTTTCAACCTGCCTACAACACGCACACCTCTGCCTTTCCGGCCCTTTGCGTAACATGCCTCTGCGAGTTTCGACCAGGTTTCCACATCAAAGAAAGAAACCTCTTTCTCGAAACCTGCATCCTGGTTGTTTTGCTTAAAAAAGCGGTTTGACGCAATGCACATTGTGCAAACCTGCGTCCCTTTTGGTGTTGATCTAAGTAACGGGTCTTTTACCAAATTACCTTCAATCAAGATTGAATTTAGATTGTTCATACAATCCTCCTCGTATTAGTTCCGGAGGCAGACTGCCGCCGGTCTATGAAATTTTGTAAAAAAATTCATAGATACTATATATGGGTTGCAGATGCGTGGCGCTTGACCGAAAATGAAAAAAAATTGAAAAAAATTAAAATTTTTTTTTAGTTAGTTAATTTCAGTGAAATTTATACAATTTTGAAGAAATTTCATTTATTAAAAAATTCTTTTTTGTATTTTTAAAAGAAAAGATATATTTATTTTTTCAAATTATTTTTATCATTTATGCCCGGCATTTTAAAATTTTCATATATTTAAAGTATGATCTGTTTTAAATTAGGTTTTTTTCCCTTTTGGGTGCAAAACCTTATGATTTTGATTAAAATATATAATAAGAAAATATTGAGCTGACTTGAAAAAAGTTAGTTTAATACAAAAAGAGTGAGGACTAATGAGTTCATTTATACGGATAACAAAAAAAATAATCACCAGAATTGTGAATGTTATACTTGTGATCTTTGCATTAACAACGATAATATTTTTTTGTTATCTATTTATTAATAATTATGGAAATTTCAATCTGCAAATATTTTCCGGTTCAAGTGTTGTTATTGTATCTCTTCTTGTTTGGTTTATGCTGCATACTTCAATACAAAAAGCCAATTCAGAAGAACGTATCCAGCTTATGCTTAACGCAACTCCTATGTGCGTAACATTCTGGGATAAAAATAAAAATGTAATAGAATGTAATCAAAATGCTGTTGATATGTTTAAATTGTCCGGTAAAGATGAATACAAATTAAGGTTCTTTGATTTAATTCCTGAATTTCAAAGTGACGGTACACCGTCAAAAAATATATTGGTTTATAATTTTAACAAAGCAATGGAGACAGGATATCACCGTTTTGAATGGCTGCATCAAATGTTAGACGGAGAACCTATTCCTTGCGAAGTTACGCTTATCCGCGACAAATTTAAAGACGATTTTATTATTCTTGGGTATACCCGCGATCTGCGCGAAGTAAAAAAAATAATAAAAGAGATGGATCAGCGCGCCAGATTGCTGGATATTGTAAATACAGCGGCTACTATTTTGCTCTCCGGCAATGAAACTATTTCCTTTGAAAAAACATTAATGGCAAGTTTTGATCTTGTAGGCAAATGCCTTGATGTTGATCGCGTTCAAATTTGGCGTAACGAATTAATTGGCGGCGATCTGCACTTTGCTTTAAGATACGAATGGCTCAGTGATTACGGAAAAACATGCAGCGATGTTCCGTATGGTTTGCATTTTCCTTACCGTTTGAAAAAAAATTGGGAAACATTATTTCTTCAGGGCGAGGTTATCAACGGTCCGCTTTCTCAGTTATCAGAAGAAGATCGGGATTTTTTAGGTTATTATGATATTAAATCTGTAGTTATGATCCCGATGTTTTTAAACAGCGAATTCTGGGGTTTTTTCCGTATTGATGACTGCCGTCATGAAAGGACATTCCCGCCTGAAGAAATTAATATATTAACATCGGCAGGATTAATGATGACTACTGCCGCAAACCGTAATCTTCAATCAATTAAAATGCGGGAGGCAGACGAACGCACTCAAATAATGATCGATGCCGCTCCTTTATGCGCAATTTTTTGGGATAACAATTCAACTCTTATTGATTGTAATCAGGAAACAGTTAAAATGTTCGGATTGCAGGATAAACAGGAGTTTATCAGCAAATTTGAACAGTTATCCCCTGAATATCAGCCTGACGGGATTCCATCATCAGAAAAAGTGATACAGCTTGTCGGAAAAGCATTTGAAGAAGGTTACAGCCGCTTTGAATGGATGCATCAAAAATTAGACGGTGAGTTAATTCCTGCAGAAATTATTTGTGTACGCGTTAAACACAAGAATAAATTTACAGTTACAGAATATATCAGAGATTTGCGCGAACAGCGGGCTAAAATAACGGAAATGCGAAAAGCGGAAATTGCAGAAGAAAGCAGCAAAGCAAAAAGTGAATTTCTTGCAAAGATGAGCCATGAAATACGTACGCCTATGAATGCAATTTTAGGTATTACAGAAATTCAACTGCAGGATGATTCGCTTCCTAAGGTTACAAAAGAAGCGCTTGAAAGAATTTACAATTCAGGAGATTTACTGCTGGGTATCATTAATGATATTTTAGATCTTTCAAAAATAGAAGCCGGTAAACTTACTTTAATTCCCGACCAATATGATATTGCAAGCCTTATACATGACACTGTTCAATTAAATATTATGCGCTATGAAAGCAAACCTATCGATTTTAAACTTGAAGTTGATGCGAATATACCGGTCTTGCTTTTAGGCGATGAATTGCGTATTAAACAGATATTAAACAATCTGCTTTCTAATGCATTTAAATATACAGATAAAGGAACTGTCACTTTAAAATTATCCTGCGAACCATGTTTGAATAATCGCGATTCAAATATAAATAATAATGATCAAAATGATATAACAATTGTTTTTACTGTATGCGATACAGGACAAGGTATGACAGCCGAACAGGTAAGTAAATTAGGCAGCGAATATTCCCGTTTTAATATGGAGGCAAATCGTAAAACAGAAGGAACAGGATTGGGTATGAATATTACGCGCAATTTAATCAGGCTTATGAAAGGAGAACTTCACATTGAAAGCACACCCGGTATGGGTTCTGTTTTTACAGTTCATCTTCCTCAGCAAACTATTGATGATGAAATAATCGGAAAAGAATTAGCAGATAACTTAATGAAACTTAATCTTGCAAACACCGTAAAGATAAGAACTGTGCAAATTAAACGTGAATTTATGCCTTACGGACGTGTTTTAATTGTCGATGATGTTGAAACAAATTTATATGTTGCAAAGGGATTAATGGCACCTTATGGTTTATCAATTGATACAGCGGCAAGCGCCTTTGAAGCAATTGATAAAATAAGATCGGGTAGTTTATTTGATATAATTTTTATGGATCATATGATGCCGGGAATGGACGGTATTGAAGCTACAAAAATTATCCGCAATTTAGGTTATAAGAAACCGATAGTAGCATTGACGGCTAACGCGCTTGCAGGGCAGGCGGAGATGTTTCTTAACAGCGGTTTTGATGATTTTATTTCTAAACCGATTGATATTCGCCAGTTAAATATTACATTGAACAAATTGGTACGGGATAAAATGCCAAGTGATGTAGTACAAGCGGCGCGCAAGCAAAAAGAAAAATTATTCGGCGGCAGTGTTATTCAATCTTCTGTAGATTTACAGTTAGCTGAATTCTTTGTCAGGGATGCAAGAAAAACATTGAAGATATTAGAAATGATATATACAGACAGATGCCGAAGCGATGAAGATATTTCAGCGTTTGTTATTAATATTCATGCGATTAAAAGCGCTCTTGCAAATGTTGGCGAAGTAAATCTTTCTGCAGATGCTGCAAAACTTGAACAGGCAGGGCGTGATAAGAACATTAAACTTATTTTAACAGACCTCCCGTTTTTTTTAGAAAAATTATTTTTAATTATAGAAAAATTTGAATATAAAGTTAAATCCCATGAAACTAAAGCAAAAGGAAATCTTACATTATTAAAAGAGAAACTTTTAGTAATAAAAAATGCTTGTATCGAATTTGATAAAAAAGCCGCTAAAGATATACTTACAGAACTAAGAAATCAAACATGGAGTTCTGAAGTAGAAGAATGGTTTGGCACAGTTGCAGAATATTTACTGCACAGCGATTTTGACGAAGCTGTGAAAAATATAGAGGAATATATAAAAAAGATTTAATATTTTCTTTTGCCGGTATTGATTACAGCAAGAATGTATCTGTCTAATAAAATATTTTCCATAACAGAGACGGGAGAACGCAGTAACATATCGTATTGTGCGGTTAAAGCAAGGCATTTTTCTACAGATTCTTCATTGTAAATACGTGATGCGGCAGCATAATCATCTCTTGTTGTCGGAGATGACAAACCTATTTTTTTTAATTCAAAACTGTTGTTTTCATTTCCGTTTTCCGCTAATAAAAGGTAATCACCGAGCTTTCTGTAACACCATGCAAGCCCTGCAAGGATACTCTGTGCGCTTTCTTTTGCGGCTAACATAATTTTTAAAGATTCGAGTGATTTTAATAAATCGCCTCTTGCAATACGGGAGAAAAGCGTAAAAGCGGATTCTTCTCTGTTATGCGAAAGCCACTTCTCAATGTCATCAATGCTTATTTCCTTGCCTTTCGGTAAAAACGAAATAAGGCGGGAACATTCACGGCTTAATGCATCTGTGTTGTTTTCTACCATTTCTAAAATGGTGTCAATACAGTCCTTTTCAATATAAAAACCGGCTTTTTTAAAGAATGAACGCAGCCAATCAATTTTATCTCTTTCAAACATTTCATAAAAAACCTGCTTGTTTGCTTTTGCGTTGTCAAAACCTGCGGCAAGTTTTATCTCATCAGAAAGAAAAATTAAAGCGGTGTTTTTTTCTAAGTCTTTTGTACACGAAACAAGAAGATCGATATCTTCCTTTTTTTTAATTATCTCTGCATTTTTTACAATAATTATACGCGCATCAGAAAACAAACTTTGATTTAAAAGTGTGTTTGCAATAGTACTTGCAGGAGTTTCATCAGCATAAAAAACAAATTCTTCTGCATTACCCGCTATGTTTTCTTTTACCGCTTTTACAGCTTCATTTTTTTTTCCCAGTTCAGGACCAAGAAAAATATAAGCACCCATTTGTTTCAAATCCTGTAAATTAAAAATTAATAAGTACGAATAATACTTGAAAGTTTACCCAAAATTTTCACTTCAGAGCTGTATATAGGAGGGTATGAAGGATTTTCTGATTGCAATTTAATCCGATTGCTTTCTTTGTAGAAGCGTTTTAAAGCGGCAGCCTCATCAATAACAGCGACAGCAATATCACCGTCACGCACCGTGTTTTGTTTTTCTATAATTGCAATATCACCTTCTAAAATACCTGCGCCAGACATAGAGTCGCCTTTTACTTTTAAAGCAAAATATTTTTTATTTTTCTTTATCATCGAACGGTGAAGCAAGATGTTCCCGTCAAAATTTTCCTCCGCAAGAATCGGTATACCTGCGGCAACGCTTCCCAGAAGAGGAATTTCGACCATATCTGTATTGGTTTCCGGTTTTGTATGGGTAAGCCCCATCGTGCGCGGACGTTTTTCAGTGTGTTTTAAATATCCTTTTTTTCTAAGTGCTGTTATGTGATCATGTGCCCCCTTAACGGAAATTGAATAGTGTGCAGCAATTTCTCTTATTGCAGGAGGATAAGAATGTTCTTTAATATAATCGGCGATAAAGGAAAGTACTTGTTTTTGTCTTTCTGTCAATTCTTTCATAACTACCTCATTCTTATTTATTGTTTTGCAGTAATATGATATTTTTTTAGCTTAGCATGAAGATTGCTAGGGTATATACCGATAGCCTCCGCAGTTTTGGAAATTATACCATGATTTTTTAAAAGTTGGAACTCTAAATAACACTTTTCAAAATTTTCTTTTGCTTCATTAAAACTTTGTTCTAAAAAAAGAGCCAGCTTACTTTCAAGCTTATCAATTTCCGTCCCTGTATTTTTAGGTTTTTTAACCCGTTTATTAAGTAATTTTATCAATTCTTCGCCGTTTATGGAATTACCCTGATGCATTATTGCAATTCTTTCTGCCAGATTTTTTAATTCCCTTACATTGCCGGGCCAATCATGAGAAGTTAGTTCTTCCAATGCGCTTGCATCAAGAGTAATTTCTCTTTTTGATTGATTAAGAAAAGCCATAAGCAAGAGTGGTATATCTTCAATACGTTTGCGAAGAGGCGGTGCATAGATGGGGATTACATTCAGTCTGAAGAAAAGGTCTTGTCTGAATCTGCCTTCATCGCAGGCTTTATCCAAATCTTGATTAGTTGCAGCGATGATGCGTACATCTGTTTCTATTGTTTTTTCGCCGCCGATACGTTCAATTTTTTGTTCTTGAATGACACGCAAAACTTTGGCTTGCGCGGAAAGACTCATATCGCCGATTTCATCCAGAAATAGCGTTCCGCTTTTAGCCAATTCAAAACGCCCTTTTCGCATCTGCACCGCATCTGTAAACGCGCCTTTTTCGTGTCCGAAAAGCTCGCTTTCAATTAAGTTTTCCGGAATTGCCGCGCAGTTGACATCGATAAAAGGACCGTCTGCTCTAAGCGAACATTGATGAATCGCTCTTGCGATAACTTCTTTGCCTGTTCCGTTTTCTCCTGTTATTAAAATGCGCGCATCGCTTTCCGCCGCTTGTTTAATAATTTCGCGTATATTTCTGATAAGAACGCTTGTTCCAATTATATCTTCACTTGCAAAGTGGCTGATTTTTTTTAAGGTTTTATTTTCTTCGCGTAACTTTCTGATTGCAAGAGCATTTCTGCAAACTGTAAGAACTTTTTCAAGCGACAGAGGTTTTTCTAAAAAATCAAAAGCCCCTGATTTTACAGCTCGGACAGCCATATCAATATTGGCATGACCGGAAATCATAACGATTTCAACAAGAGTCCATTCCTTATGAATTCTTTCCAGCGCTTCAATGCCGCCGAGTTTTGGTAACAGAACATCTAAAAAAATTATATCGATAACTTCACGTTTTAAAGTTTCAATACCTGCAAGCGCATCTTCTGATGTAAAAACTTTATACTTTTCGTCTTCAAGGATGGAAGAAAGGGTTAGTCTGATACCGGGTTCATCATCGATTATTAATATTGAAGGCACTATGAAAACTCCGTTTGTGTATCTTCCGTTTTTTCTGCCGGCAGATCGATATAAAATGTAGTTCCTATACCTTCTGCCGAATCAAACCAAATCGCGCCGCCGTGATCATTTACAATCCGTTCAACAATCGGCAGCCCCAAGCCTGTACCTGATTCTTTTGTAGTAAAATACGGAGTAAAAATTAAACGGCTTTCCTCTTTTCCGATTCCATTTCCGGAATCTTTTACACTTATCCTACAATAACAAACTTCGCGTTTTTTTACAAGATCGGTTCTTATCTCTATCGAACCTGTTCCGTTCATTGCATCAATTGCATTAATAATAAGATTAGTAATAATTTGTGCAAGACGATGCTTATCGATTTTTATCAGTATATCTTTTTTTATGTGAGAAATATCAAAAGTAACATTCGGATATGAACTTGAATAAGAAATGATAGCTTCGTTTAGAGGTTCGCTTAATTCCGTATTTGATTTAGACGGCTCCATTGGTTTTGACAATGTTCTGAATTCATTAAGAAGTGCAGATAGCCCTTCTGTTTCCTGAATAATAGCCATCATCGAACTTTCAATTATTTCTCCGATTTTTTCAGGTTCGTTTCGCCATCTGCGAAGCACCCGTTCTGCAGATAATTTTATAGGTGTAAGAGGATTTTTAATTTCATGTGCAAGCTGCTGAGCCATATTTTGCCAAATAGATATTTTTTCGTTTCTTACAATTGCTTCGCGCGATTTTTCAAGGTCTTGTACCATCGAGTTAAACGATTTAATAAGAGTGCCTAATTCATCATTGCGGCGCGTAAGTATTTGAATTGAAAAATTTCCTTCTGCAACTTTTTGAGTTGCTTCTGTTAATGCGATAATAGGGTGTGTAATTCTTCTTGTAAAAGAAATTGCAATAATAGCTGTCATAAGCAAAGTAGGAAGGAAAAAAACAGCGTAATAGTAAATTAAAAGAGGACGTAAATTTTTTCGTAATAGATTTATTTGATCAAAATGTTCAATTTGGTTTTCAAGCGCCGCTTTTCCTTTGTCAAAATCTGTTCCTAAATTATAATTAATAACACGCAATGTGTTTTGTGACATTCTTTGCACATAACGGATAGTCCCGAAATCTCTTGGCATCTCTCTAATAGGAAAACCTGTTTCGTTTATAGGCGGGGAAGACAAATTAAATTCTTCATCGCCTGTAAAATTATATTCAACCCAATTGCCGTCTGTATAGCGGAAAACCTGAACAGAAGCAATGTCTTTCGGTAAAGGGTTTGAAAAGTTTGATTGCTTTATTATTGATTCAAAATGTTCAAGATGATGCGAATAATTATCCGCAATAAAACTGTTAGCCGCTCTGTTTGCTGTGTATGCGTCTATATTATGCCAGAAGCGCACAATTTCATACAAAGCGGAACTTGTCATTACAGTTATGGGTGTTACAGAAAAAATGACAATTATTGCGAAGTATGCCAAAAGCCTTACATTGAATTTTCCTCCGGGCCGGCGGAATAAAAAATCTGTTAAAAGCTGAAAAGCAGAAATACCGAGTATTATTAATAAAACGGCAGGGATAGTAAAAAAAACAATCAGGTTTAAAGTATCGGGAACATTTCCGCCCAGCGTTTCTATAAAAAAATTGCGTGAAAAAATAAGAGTTAGAAAACAAAGCAGTGAATAAATAAGAATTAAAGTTCTAACTTTAATAATTGAATAATCAGGACCTGTTTTGACTGTTTTCATAGCAATCTAATTGCCGCAATCTTAATTGCAGCCTTCCTTTTATTCTTCTTCGAATTTGGATTCGAAAAGTTTAACTAATATTTCTACCGCTTGTTCTTCATCTTCACCGTCGGCATAAATTGTTATTTCTGATCCGTAACCTGCTCCTAAAGTAATAATACCCATAATGGATTTTGCGTTTATTTTTGTTGATCCTTTCTGAAAGAAAATACTTGATTTAAAATTTTTTGTGTTTTGTACAAGAATTGCTGAGGGGCGTGCGTGAATACCTGCTCTGTTTACAACTTTAACCTTTTGTTCAGTCATTTTAATTCCTTAAATTACGTCATCATGGCCAAAGAATACAGATCGTGCAGCATCGCTTTCGATCCACTTTAATATATTTTTATTGAATTCTTTTGCAGCATGATAACCCATTGATTTAAGACGTTCATTCATTGCCGCAGTTTCAATAATTATGGGAATATTCCTTCCCGGTTTTACAGGGACAACAAGTTTCGGAATATTTACACCTAACAACTCTACTGTATGATCTTCCGCTCCTAATCTGTCATAATCTTTATTGGAAATCCACTCTTCAAGTTCTACAACAAGCTGTACTTCCTTGCGTTCTCTGATAGCTCTTACTCCGAATAAATGTGTAATATTGATGATGCCGGGACCTCTTATTTCCATATGATGCCCGATTATTTTATTTGCACCCGCACCCATCAATGTATTTCCGTAAATACAATTAATTTCTACAACATCGTCTGCTACAAGCCTGTGACCTCTGTGAATAAGTTCGAGCGCTGTCTCGCTCTTGCCTACGCCCGACTCACCTTGAATTAAAATTCCAAGACCGAAAACTTCAACAAGCACGCCGTGAACAGTTATACGCGGAGAGAAAATCCTTGAAAGGAGGCGCATAATCCTGGCAGAAAAATCCGCCGAACCTAAATCGGTCTGTAAAATAGGGCATTGCGATTTTTCTGCAATTTCAAAAAAGTCCTTGTGCGGGCTTGCACTATGGGTAAAAATGCAGCAAGGCATGGGGTAATTGAACATTTCTTTAAAGGTGTCGGTTTTACCGTCTTTTTCAAGCTTGCGTAAAAAAGCCACTTCCCCGCGCCCGAAAAGTTGTATTCTTTGGTATGCAAAGTCCTCAAAAAAACCCATAATCGCCCCCATCGGGCGGTTTAGGTCAGGAATATCAATTTGTCTGCCAAGCCCTTTCCTGCCGCCGATACAACGCAGATTAAGAGAGTTGTGTTCCTTAAGATCAAGATCGATTAGGTCAAGAACTGTGAATACCCTATCTGACATGATGGTAGTTTATAATAAATAGCTTTCTTATTCAATAATGCTGTGAGTTAAAAAGACTATTTATTTACAATTTTATCAAGTAATAATATAATTTAAATATGCAAATAAGAAAAACAAAGATTGTATGCTCTATAGGACCTGCATCCTCTGATGAGAATGTTATCCGCGAGTTAATCCTTGCAGGGATGAATGTCGCCCGTTTTAATTTTTCACATGGCACGCATGAAGAACATAGAGAAAAAATAGAAAACATAAAGAAAGTCTCAGGCGAGCTGGGAATTCCTATCGCTATTTTACTGGATACCAAAGGTCCTGAAATACGAACAGGTTTAGTGGAAAATGACGGAAAGGTGACTATCAACAAGGATGATCTTGTTTCTGTAACAGTTGATGATTGCAAAACCATTGCAGCAAAAGATAATAACCCTGCATGTATTTCTATCTCATGGAAAGAAGCGCATAAAAAATTACAGAGCGGGAATCATATTCTTATTGCAGACGGGCTTCTTGATCTGGAAGTGTTAGGTGTAAATGGCGGTATAATAAATTGCCGTGCAAATAATACCGCTGTTATAGGCAGTAGAAAAAATGTAAATCTTCTTGGTGTTCATGCAGGTCTCCCGATTATGAGCGAGAAAGATAAAGAAGATATCGCTTTCGGCGTAAAAATGGATGTTGATTTTATCGCCGCAAGTTTTTTAAGTTTTCCGCATGAAGTTACAGAAATAAAAGAATATTTAAAAAGCCTTAACTCATCAATAAAGGTTATTGCAAAAATTGAATGCGGCGACGGAGTAGAAAACATAAAAGGAATAGCGCAAGCTGCAGACGGAGTGATGGTGGCACGCGGAGACTTAGGTGTACAGCTTCCCACAGAACAAATTCCGTTAGTACAAAAAAATATAATCAGCGAATGCAGAAAAGCGGGCAAACCCGTTATTACCGCAACGCAGATGCTGGAATCAATGATTGTAAATCCGCGCCCGACACGCGCGGAACTTACGGATGTAGCAAATGCAATTTTTGACGGGACAGACGCTATCATGCTTTCAGGGGAGACGACAATCGGCGCTTACCCTGTTGAATCTGTAAAAACAATGGATAAGATTGCACGCACTGTAGAAGAGTCGGAAGAATTCCTTCGTCATATAAAAAGCATACGTTTTGAATGTCTTTGTGAAGAACGTAAACCGCGCGAAGCTCTCGGAAAAATCATGTCGCATTATGGAGTTGAAATCTCTTCAGAGGTAGACGCCAAAGCGATTGTAACGCCGACACTCAGCGGAAACACTGCCCGCCTTTTAAGCGCGTACAGACCTAAACAATGCATACTTGCCATTACGTACTATGATCGCGTAATAAGGGAAATGCAATTATACTGGGGAGTATATCCGTGTTATGCGCCAATCGTAGATAAAACAGAAAGCAAGATCGAAAACTCAATTAAAGCAGCACTGGATACAGGAATTGCAAAAGTTTCGGAAAAAATCGTTCTTGTTGCAGGTCTGCCTTTGCAGAGTTTAAATCCTGTTAATACGGTACGCGTAATTATTTTGTAAAAAACCTATATAATTAAAACGGCTACACAACTTTAAACTTTGAAACTTCCGTCATCAATGTACTGACTTTTTCATGATTTATTCCCGCTAATTCATTAACCTGGTGTACCGCGATATTAATTTGATCTGCACCTGTCGCCATTTCGTTCATACCGCCTGTGATTTCCTGTGTAATAATCTCAAGGTTTTTGCCTTCTTTAATAACTTCCGAAGAACCTGTGCGCATTTCTTCTGACTCGCTCTTTACGTGCTGGGTAATATCGTTAAGGCTTCCTACGGCTTCCAATACCTGTTTGCTTCCCTGACTTTGTTCTTCCATTGCGTTACGGATATTTTCTTCCTGTTCAGAAACGGTTTTTATATGCTCGTCAATTGTTTCAAATTTTTGAAGAACGTCATTTGTTGATTGTGTAATCTTATCGATAGATGCTTTAATCTTTTTAAGAACAGTACTGATAGTTTTGGATTGCGCGGATGAATTTTCTGCAAGCTTGCGGATTTCTGCCGCTACTACAGCAAAGCCTTTTCCCGCTTCTCCTGCGTGCGCGGCTTCAATGGCGGCGTTCATCGAAAGCAAGTTGGTTTGGCTTGCGATATTTTCCATAACAGAGTTTATTTCCAATAAGCCTTCAGATTCGCGGGTAATTTCCTGTATGTCCTGCGCTACATCCTGCAAGCTGTTGCGCCCGACATCTGAAGCGGCTGTAAGAGAGATAACATTTTCCTTGTTTTTCATAAGGGTGTTAGTAACCGACTGAACATTGGCAAGCATCTGCTCAATAGCGGAAGAGGATTGAGAAACTGAGGCAGTCTGTCTTTCTACCTGCTCATTGAGTTTGCCGATATTAATTGTAATCTGTTCCATAGTGGCGTTAGTTTCTGAAACGCTGGCGCTTTGATTGATAGTTCTTCCCTTTATGCTTTGAATATTAGCGGTGATTTCGTTTATCGCTGCGGCGGTCTCGGTCATGTTAGATGATAAATCTGTGCCCACTTTGGACAGTTCTGTCGCCTCAGTTTTTATTGTCTGTATTAACTGCTTTATTTTATCAAGTGTGGAATTAAGAAGACGGCTCATATTGCCGATTTCATCATTGGTTTTTACATCAATAGCATGAGTAAAATCTCCGTTGCCGATAAACTCAAGGACTGACTCCATAGATTTTATTGGAGCTGTAATGGAACGGGCTACAAAAAAGATAATAACAGTAATAACTGCCAAGATTAGAACACCGAGTATCATTAAAACCATCGTCATTTGCTGAACCTGCGCCATCACTGTGTTATACGGAACGACAGTTACAGCCATCCATGTGTCTTCGTCGTTTCCGATATTAAACGGACGGGTTAAAACAATCATTTTGGCGTTATGTTCTTGTGAATTTAATGTTTCATGAAAGACAGTTCCGTTTTTTAATGACTGCAATAAAGCGCCCATTCGATTCGTGAACAATCCGCTTGCCACATCTTCTATCTTTTTTCCAAGACGATCTTCGT
>JGI24694J35173_10001268_pt1 | contig 23124 bp, 25 predicted proteins | sample TergutCo191P1_FD_35173 | JGI IMG/M metagenome (IMG submission 35173) | reverse complement strand
AATATCACCTTTTGCTGTTCCGGAAGAGGACGAGCCCCCCCCGCCTAGGGATCCTTCCGACACTCTTGTCCCCCCCATACTCCACCAACGTTTCGATTTGCCCACTATCGGACGTGGAACTACAACCTTTAATATTGACTATAGTTTGACTCCCTCCAGTGCCTCGACACTTAGGTTTGACACTGGCGGATGGACGGAATTCGATGACGTTGACTGGAATCAGGTGGAGTCCGTAGTAACCAACTTCGAAGCTAGCGGGCGTATTGGCCTGAATTTTAGGTTTCATGAAAACTTTTTGACGAACACGTTCACATTTACTGGCAGGGGACACTTGAGGCAGTTCAGCTATTTGAACGAGGAAGCGAATGAATTCCTTACGGCTGGCGGGGAGCCGGATCTCGCAAGAATTGCCGCAAGAAGGCATCAGGAATACAGGCAGACGCACTTTACGACCTCGTATTCCATTGACACGAATTTTAGACCGATTCATCGCCATCCCGTTTTTGGTATGTCCCGTGTGCAGCATACTTTGGGTGGTATTGCCGTCAGATCGCGGTTCGTTAGCGAGGCTAGCGATTTGCTTGACGGCGGCGAGCCGGAATGGGAACTGGAGTTCGGCGAATGGAGCAGGGAAAGGATCGACAGGCACCAAATTGTGGGAAGCGTAAACGCAAGGGTGATGGACAGGAATCAGATACTGTCGGCCACTGTTCATCTTCCCCCAATGAATCCCGTGTATACGGCGAACGCGGAATTTAACATAGGGATTACCCGTACCACGGCCAACTGGGGCATACGGTTCCCGGAAAACCAGCCTTCCAGGCAAGATCCGTTCAACCTTAACCATGTAATCACTTTCAGAAACTTTGGCAACTTTAGTCAAACCTTGCGCATGGACACCGAGGAGCGGGAACTGACCCAGCTTACTTCCACCTTGAACCTTACGAGATGGGGGCTTACCGCCGCATTCAGGGCGGATCGACTAAGGCGGCGGGTTTTTGTCCCAGATGATCATTTCGGCGAATGGCAGGACGAACGCAATGAGGATGGCGAACTGGCCGAGATGTCAATCATTCCCAGGGATCTTCAGGTGAACTATAGAAGAAGGATAGAGTTCTCCCCACGTAACAATATAATCAACAATTTTTTCGTGGACCTAAACACTCGCACAACTTTCGATCTTCGGGAGTACACTAATTCCAGCTTTAATTTTCGCATTGATTCCAGATTGGAAACAAGGTTTCTTTCGCTTCGCATAGGTGCCGAATCCGTCAATGACGAGATTTTTCGATATTTTCAGAACACCCTTTTCCGCGACTCTGGGGTTCCATACATTGAAGGCCAAAATAATTTATTCCTTGATCTGCTCAATTCATTCAGGTTCGACGATGAAAGTTTAAGACGGGCATCTGGGTTTAAAGTCAGGTCGTTCATGATTGGGCTGGAACGTTCTTTGGGCGATTGGACCGCCTCGCTTGACTGGAGAATGACCCCGCATCTTCGCCGCCTGCCAGGAGAGCGGCCACGGTTCGAGATGGGCAACAGGGTGACTTTCTTGGTGCAGTGGATCCCCATAAGCGAGTTCAGATCCGAAATCAGGTATGACACCGTGGACCCCCCGCGCTGGCAGGTGCAGGGGCTATAGCATTAACCGCGCAGAAAACCGTCTATGCGCGAAAACAGTTCGTCGTAGGTGTCGGCGCAGGGAATGCTCGCGTATTCCTTTCTTATCGATTCCGGTGCGTGGAACAGGCAGCCTGAGTCCGCTTCATGTATCATCGTAAGATCGTTGTGGGAATCCCCGGCGGCGAAGACCTGTAGGCCCATGGACTTGAACGCGATTACCGCCTTGCGCTTGCCATCCTGCTGTCTTAGCCTATAGCCGGTTAGTTCCCCGTCGGGGCTGGTTACCAGGGTGTTGCAGAACAGGCAAGGCCAGGAAAGCTTTTCCATAAGCGGCTTTGCGAACTGCTCGAAGGTATCCGAAAGGATTACAAGCTGGGTTCGTTCCCGCAGCGACTGGGCGAATTCGATCGCGCCAGGTAGGGGATCCATGCCAGAGATGACTTTTTGGATGTCGGCAAGTTTAAGCCTTTTTTCGGCAAGAATGTCCAGGCGAAACTTCATGAGTTTGTCGTAGTCGGGCTCGTCCCTGGTCGTTCTTTGCAGTTCGGGAATTCCTGTTGCCTGGGAAAAGGCAATCCATATTTCGGGGACTAGTACCCCTTCAAGATCAAGACACACTAAACGCATAAGGTGAGTTTAGCATGGAGACGAATCAGGGGCAAGTGTGCTATCGTATAGACTCATGACGCAGCTTAACCTTTGTAACCCCTTTAACGCTCCTATTTACCACGAGGAAGCCGTCGGCAGTACCATGGATGTCTCGAAAGCCCTTGCCAAGGAACACGGCACGGTTATCTGCGCCGATTTTCAGGAAGCGGGTAGGGGAAGGGTACAGGGCCGTATCTGGAATATGGACAGGCGGGATGGCCTCATGTTTACGGTGCTGCTGCGTTTCCCTCGAATCGTGGACATTCCCAAGGCGCTGACCCTGCGAACTGGCCTTGCAACGGCCCTTGCCATCGAGGATTTTGCCCCGCAGCTTAGGGACAGGGTTATGATTAAATGGCCCAACGACGTTATGCTTCCCCTGCCTGCTCGCGATGAGGGGGCGCAAAGCTTCCGTAAAGCCGTCGGCATACTTGCCGAGGCGGAGGGCGGCAACGTGCATATAGGTATTGGCGTGAACGTGGCGCAAAAGGAATTCCCTGTGGGCTTGCAAGATAAAGCCACCAGTGTAGCCATTGCCGCTGGCACGGAAATCGAGAGCGGGCAGAGGTTTGTGCTTTTGGAAAGGATACTGGCACGGTTGCACGACGAGCTTGAAACGATGGGGGATACATGGCGGGAACGCATAGAGGCGCGTCTGTACATGAAAGGTGTGCAGACCAGCTTTGCGGAAGGCCCTGTCGATTCCAAACGGGTGATTGTTGCTACCATCGCCGGCATAGGACCAGACGGCGAATTGTTGGTTGTCCAGAACGGCGAAACCAAGGAACGCGCTTTAATTTCTGGCGAACTGACCTTGTGAATGGCCAAAAACATGCTATCATAAACTATGGGAACGGACTTAAAACGCAACCGCCTGACTTTTGGTCTGGGTACCATCGGGCGGGACATGATTTACTCGCTTATCAGCATGTACCTCATCTTCTATCTTACCAACGTTATCAGCCTTCCTACCGCGACCATGTGGTGGGTGGCTGGTTTCATCCTTGTCGCCAGGATATTCGATGCGCTCACCGATCCGGTGATGGGCTTTATCGTTGACAACACCCGCACGCGCTGGGGCAAGTTCAAGCCCTGGATTGCCTTGGGGGCGGTGACGACGGCGGTGTTTACCGTGTTGCTGTTTACGGACTTTGCCCTGGAGGGGGCCGCCTTCGTCATCGTGTTTGCAGTGCTGTATTTTTTCTGGGGCATTAGTTATACCGCCAACGACATTTCCTACTGGTCTATGCTGCCGTCGCTAAGCACCAGCCAGAAGGAGCGCGAGAAGATCGGGGCCGTTGCCAGGATATGTGCCAGCGGGGGAATGTTCTTCGTCGTCGCTGGAATCGTGCCGCTAACCGCGCTTCTGGGACAGCGTTTCGGCAGCCTACAGCAGGGTTGGTTTGTTTTTGCCATTATCGTGACGGTGATTATGGTGATGGGGCAATGTATTACACTCTTTGGCGTGAAGGAGTCAAGACAGTTTTCGGGACCAAGGCAAAGCACGCCCTTGCGGGAACTGTTAAAGGTCATATACAAAAACGACCAGCTTTTTGTTACAGCCATTGCAATGTCGCTTTTCATGATCGGCTATGTTACCACGGCAAGCTTTGGCCTGTTTTTCTTTGTGTACGCCTACGGCGATGAAAGCATGTATCCGATCTTCGCGTTGATGCTTGGCGTGGCGCAGATTACCGCGCTTGCCGTTTTTCCGCTGTTCTCTAAACGCTTTAATCGCAGAACCCTGTACACGGCGGCCATCGTGCTTGTCACGGTAGGCTACCTGATTTTCTTTTTCGCCCCAGTATACACGATGCCGTTTATCGGTACGGCCGGGGTTTTGATTTTCGTGGGCCAGTCCTTCGTGCAGCTTTTGATGTTGATGTTCCTTGCCGATTCGGTGGATTACGGACATTGGAAGCTGGGCAAACGCAACGACAGTATTACCTTTTCGCTTCAACCCCTAATCAACAAGATGGGCGGCGCGATAGCCAGCGGCGTGGTTTCCTTCGTAGTGATCCTGTCTGGCATTCACCAGGCCGAGACCGCCGCCGACGTGCCGCCAGAAGGGCTGGTGATGATGCGAATCGCAATGCTACTTTTTCCGCTTTTATGCATAGTCGTAAGCTATGTTATCTGGCGAGCTAAGTACAAAATCGACAGTGTTTTTTATGAGAAGATACTTTCCGATTTGCGTGAAAGGGGCGAGCTGAAAAACTCTTAAAGCCGTTTTCAGGTTTCCTCGACGTTTTTATCTTTGTACTCTTTGTGTATTTTCAGCAGGATTCGGGATTGTTCCAAAAGACAATCCTTTAATGTCCCATTAATTGTATTATAAATTTCCAATATCTTTTCTAACCTGGCATCGGGCGACGAGGAAGTGAACATCTGGCCTTTGCCCGTCAATATCCATTCCTTGCTGACATTAAACCGCGATGAAATAAGCTGAATAATGCGGTCTGTGGGTTCCCTGGTCCCGAATTCTACCTGACCGTATAAACTGTGGCTGAAGTATATTTCCTTGGAAAATTCCCGAATAGACAACTTTAGATGGTTTCTGATTTCCTTCAGTCGGATATGAACATCACTCATTGTTCGGGTAATTTTACCCCCTAATCGCGAACATTACAAGATACGTTGGTTCAATACAATTAAAAATGGTAAGAAATTACGACTCATTATGAATTTTTTGAGCGTATGGCGAAAATATACCGCTGTATGTGAAAGAATATCCAATTTGGGGAATCTTGCGCGATTTTCGAAAAATCCAAAAAAAGGGCTTGATCGTATTAATATAATACGGTAGTGTATGATTAGTGGACAGTATAATCGAGAACAGGAGAGAAGAAAATGGTGCTGTCTGTTTAAGTCGGAACTATCTCGAAATGAACGAGATAGGAAGGGAAAAACTGAAGCAGGCGGCGGATAGGCTCTTGGGCATTTGGAANAAGGGTAATGAGGAATGTGTNGAGAATAGAGAAATAGATTTGAGTGAATTTGGGATTAGGTATTAACGGTTTCGACAAAAATTGCGGCGGGTAGCCTTGTTGGGGTTTCCCTTATGCAGAACTTGGTCAGCTTGTTTCGGCGGCGGCGGGGTTTGTTTTATTTTCTCTTGATGAATCATATGTCATCGTAGGAGAGGAGTATTATGGCTTCTGTAGCGATTATCGGAACTGGATATGTCGGGCTTGTTTCTGGTGCATGTCTTGCCGATTTTGGAAACACTGTTATCTGTGTTGACATTGACAGAAATAAAATAGAGTGCCTGAAAAACGGTGAAATCCCAATTTATGAACCTGGACTTGAGGATGTTGTTGTCCGCAACACAATGGCACAACGTCTGCGGTTTACAGATTCGTTGCCAGATGCGGTGGCGAATAGCGAAGTGGTATTTTGCGGTAGGCACCCCGCCGTCGGAAGATGGCAGTGCCGATCTTTCATATGTGGAAAACGCCGCTCGCGCCATTGGCAAAGTTATGACAACCTACAAGGTTGTCGTTGACAAGAGCACGGTTTCCATAGGAACGGCCAGAAAGGTAAAACGCTGGATTGGTGAGGAGATTGCAAGTCGGGTAGAAAGCGGCGAACTTGCCGATGATACGCTAGGGTTTGATGTTGTCTCCAATCCCGAATTTCTGCGCGAGGGTGCGGCGGTGCATGATTTTACGCATCCCGACCGTATCGTAATTGGTGCGGAAACGGAACGTGCCCAAGTGATCATGAAGGACGTATACCGTTCACTGTACCTGAACGAAACGCCGTACATCGAAACAGGCTTGGAATCTGCCGAAATGATTAAGTATGCTTCCAATGCATTCCTTGCGGTAAAGATTTCGTTTGTTAACGAGATAGCGAATTTATGCGAAAAGACCGGGGCGAACATCAAGGAAGTAGCTAAGGCGGTAGGGCGAGATGGTAGGATCGGTGGCAAATTTCTTCACCCTGGTCCAGGTTACGGGGGGAGTTGTTTTCCCAAAGACACTAGGGCACTTGTCCGTACCGCCAGGGACGTAGATTCCCCACTGTCGGTAATCGAAGCCGCGATACAGGCCAATGAGGAACAGAAAAACATGATGGTGCGCAAGATTGAAAGCGCAGTGGGGACAGCAAACGGAAAAAAAGTAGCGATTTTGGGTCTTGCGTTTAAACCTAATACAGACGACATGCGAGAGGCACCATCATTAACGATTATAAATGCGTTAGTAGCCAAGGGTGCTTACATCAACGCCACCGACCCAGCGGCCCTTACCGAAGCGAAATGGCGGCTTGCGGATATGGGGAATTCGATTTCGTTTTTTGAAGACGAGTACGAGACAATGAAAGGAGCCGATGCTCTTGTGATTGTCACGGAATGGAACCAGTATCGTAACCTTGATTTTGAGCGAATGAAGAAACTGCTTGTGTCGCCTGTGCTTTTTGATTTGCGCAATATATACAAGCGCATCGACATGGAAAAGAAAGGATTTCGCTACTACGCAGTTGGGCAGTGATATTTGTATGTGGAAAAAGATATGTTAAGAATTCACCTCTCAAGTTGACAGAGGAAAGGCAGTAGTATGCAGTAGTATATGGTAAAATGGGGAGTGATGATAAAATGAAATTGCATATTGTTATGTACCATTATGTGAGGGGGGGGGGGAGATATCCCAATATTAAAGGACTTGACATTGAATTTTTTAGAAGCCAAATTATGTTTTTGAAAAAAAATTTTAAAATAATAAGCTCTGAGCAACTTTTTGATGCAATTGAAAATGGTGTAAAAATCCCAGACAATAGTGTCCTTTTGACATTTGATGATGGATATATAGATCACTATACAAATGTTTTTCCCATACTCCTAGAGAATAAGCTGACGGCATTATTCTCAATGCCTGGTAAAATTCTGGTCGAAAGAAAGATGTTAGATGTTAACAAGATTCACTTTGTACTGGCATCATCTTCTGCCGCCACATTAAAAGATCGGCTTTTTGTGTTACTTGATCAGTTTAGGGGTACCGAATTTGATATTCCTGAAAATAGAGAGCTATATGAGGAATTGGCAATTGCAAATCGCTTTGACGATAAGGACACTATTTTTATTAAGCGTACATTGCAAGTAAAGCTGGATGAACAACTTCGAGGAATGTTGGTAGATAAATTATTTAGTGAATTTGTTGGCGTGTCAGAGGATGCATTTGTGAAAGAACTTTACATGAGTATGGATCAGATCAAGCTCATGAAAAAATTCGGTATGCATTTTGGTGTTCATGGATATGACCATTATTGGCTGGATTCATTGCCGGCTCCAAAAATGGAGCAGGATATTTGCATGGCGCTGGATGTGTTTAATGGCGTAATAGATCAAAAAAATTGGATTATGTGTTATCCTTATGGTGCTTATAATAAAAATGTGCAACATTTTATCAAAAAAAAACATTGTTTAGCGGCGATAACTACAAAAATTGCTGTTGCTTCTGAAAAAGATGACTGGCTTGCTCTTCCTCGCCTTGATGCTAATGATTACCCGCCTAAAAGCGATAATTATCTTCAATATCTGGGGGTATAGATAATATTCGCCTCTAAAGTTGACACAGGAAAGGCAGTAGAGTGGTGAATATCTAAGAGTGTAAATGCCCTCAAACGCAATTCGTATAGCCAAAAACACCCTCATGCTTTATGTCCGGCAGATAGTAATTATGCTGGTGAACTTGTATACCCTGAGGGTGGTTTTAGTAACTCTTGGTGTAGAAGATTTCGGCATTTACAACGTGGCAGGTGGTATTGTTGTTCTGTTCACGTTCCTGAACGGGGCCATGACAGGCACAACCCAGCGTTTCCTTAATTTTGCCTTGGGGCAGAACGATACAGAGCAAGTAAGAAACGTGTACAGTGCCAGTCTTGTTATTCATGCAGCGATTGCCGTGGTGCTTATTGTTCTTGCGCAAACTGTTGGGTTATGGTTTTTCCATACTTGGCTTAATATTCCCAGTGAGAGGCATGTAGCCGCATTTGCTGTCTATCAATTTTCTCTTATGACAGCGGTAATAGGTATTCTGCAAGTTCCATATAGAGCAACGATAATAGCATATGAGAGAATGTCTTTTTTTGCGGTACTTAGTATTATCGAAGCAGTTTTAAGACTGGGTGTTGTTTTTATTTTGCCTGTGATCATGTTTGATCGGTTGACGATATATGCTTTTCTTATTTCCATAACGGCGATTATTATATTGTTCATATACAAGATATATTGCAACAAGACATTTGAAACGGCGCGTTTTAGGTATTGCAAAGAGAGGCAATTGTTTCGTCAACTTCTGGGGTTTTCTGGGTGGAGTGCTTTTGGTAGTTTTTCGACAATGGGTCGAGATCAGGGAGTAAACATACTGATAAACATTTTTCATGGTGTATCACTAAACGCTGCCCTAGGAATTGCGATGCAAGTAAATGCGGCGATCTATCAGTTTGTACGTAATTTTCAGACTGCATTCAACCCACAAATAACTAAGTCATATGCGGCAAAAAATTATGACTACCTTATGCGACTTATATTAAGTACCGCTAAGCTGTCTTTTTTTCTTATGTTTTTTTTTGTACTGCCTTTATATATAAATGCAGATTTTGTGTTACGAATATGGCTAGTTAATGTACCTGAATACGCTGTAACTTTTACTCAACTGATGTTGGTTTCTTCTTTGCCGATAGTGATTACTGGCCCTTTGTGGATGGCAATACAGGCAACGGGCGATGTGAAGAATTACCAGCTTATTGCTAGCTGTTTTCTATTTGCAAATTTGCCATTGTCGTTGTTGTTTTTATGGTTAGGCTTTGATCCCATGTGGATATTAACTACCAGAATTATTTTGACTGTGTTGTTTCTTTTTTGGCTTATTTTTTTTGTAAATGGGCGGATTAAACTTTCTATTAAAGATTTCTTTTGCGAAGTAATTATACCTATCTTCATAGTTGCAGGGGGGGCCAGTTTTGTAACTGTCTTATCGCATGGCTTGTTTGTTGGTGATTGGGCTAGATTAATTGCATCCTGTGTCGTTTCAACCGTAAGTATTGGTTGTTTGATATATTGGATTGGATTAAACAAAAAAGAGAGAGTGTTATTCCGCAATTATGTTGCAAAAGAATCACATAAAAATAGAATGCTGAAATAGGCCAGAGGCTTTTTATGAAGTTCGTCGTCATTATCCCTGCAAGAGGTGGTTCAAAGCGTTTTCCAGATAAAAATATTTACCCGCTAAATAATAAACCTCTTATAGCTTACTCTATTGATTATGCAAAAAAAAACGATTTAGATGTGTACGTTACAACTGACTCAGAGTCAATTGCGGGTATAGCTAGAAAATGGGGCGCAGGGATAATCCAAAGACCAGCTGAGTTAGCAGGAGATTATGTGTCCACTGCAGAAACCCTACAGCACGCCACAGAGTATCTTATTAGGAATAATGTAGAATTTGATTATACGATATTACTTCAGCCCACAAATCCGTTGAGACCAGATAAATTATTAACAGATGCCAAAAAAATTATTGGTACAGAAGAATATGACAGCCTTATGACAGTTTCGCCATTGAAAATAAATTTTGGACGAATAGTAAATGATTGTTTTGTCCCGCAAAATTTTCAATATGGTCAACGAAGTCAAGACTTGGAAACACTGTACTATGTTAATGGGCTGTTATATGTAACAAAAAAAGAAATAATTCTTAATGGGCTAATAGTGGGGAACAAAATGTATACAATGATAATAGATCATTTGTATGGAACCATTGACATCGATACTGTTGATGATTTGAAGTATGCGGAGTTGGTAATCAATAGCCGTGAAGAATAAAAATCTTATACTGTTTGGTGGTGGGGGGCACTGTAGATCAATAATAGATGTAGCAGAATGTTCTGGATGGACGATATATGGTATTCTAGATATGCCTGAAAATGTGGAAGAAAAGGTATTAGAATACAAGGTTATTGGCTCTGATGATCGAATACATGAATTTATTAACGAAGCGTATTTTCTTGTTGCTGTTGGTCAAATAAAAAATTCTATTTTGCGAGTAAAGCTGCACGACAAAGTAATATCCGCAGGCGGAGAATTAGCAACGATTATTGCCCATGATGCACATGTGTCAAAGTTCTCGGATATAGGTAAAGGTACCATTGTAATGCATAAGGCCGTTGTAAATGCTGGTGCAAGAATAGGAATGGGTTGCATTATTAACACGATGGCAAACATTGAGCATGATGTGGAAATAGGGGATTATTGCCATATTTCCACAGGCGTAATGGTAAACGGCGGTTGCCATGTGGGGCGTGAAACCTTTGTGGGGAGCGGATCCGTGATTTTCAATGGGGTTTCCATTGCGGACAACTGTGTTGTTTCGGCTGGTTCTGTAGTTCGAAAAAATATTCCAACGAGCGGTGTTTATCTGGGGTAATTGTATCGATATGGGTGTTTTAGTCATTGCCGAGGCAGGTGTCAATCATAATGGCTCAATGGAGATTGCAAAGCGACTTATTGATGTTGCGGCTATTGCTGGTGCCGATTATGTGAAGTTCCAAACTTTTAAAACTGAAAATTTGGTAACTAAAACGGCAAAACAAGCGGACTATCAACGGAAAAACATAGGTAATACCGATGATTCCCAATATGGGATGTTGAAGAAACTTGAATTAACCGAAAGCCAGCATTATGAATTGATGGAACACTGCAAGTTAAAAAATATCAAGTTTCTTTCCACGGCGTTTGATTTGGAAAGTGTAGAATTTTTATCTTCCCTTGGATTGGGAATCTGGAAGATACCTTCTGGAGAAATTACAAATTATCCATATATAAAAAGGATAGCTAGTAAAAAACAACCAGTAATTCTGTCTTCAGGAATGAGTACGATGGAGGATATAAGAGATGCTGTGAATGTTCTGACGAATCATGGGGTAGAAAAACAAAATATAACTGTTATGCATTGTAATACGCAGTATCCTACACCTATTCATGATGTAAATTTATTAGCCATGCAGACTATTGCAAAAGAAATAGGCGTAAAAGTTGGGTACTCCGATCATACATTGGGCTTAGAAATTCCCATTGCTGCGGTAGCGTTAGGAGCAACGGTAATAGAGAAACACTTTACACTGGATACGGAGATGGAAGGCCCTGATCATGGGGCTTCCGTCGATCCTTCTGGTTTAAAAACAATGGTAGAAGCCATTCGAAATGTGGAAAAGGCACTCGGTTGTTCAGAAAAGAAAATTTCCCCATCTGAGAGTGCGAATATAAATATAGCACGTAAAAGTATTGTTGCGGTCAAACCAATTAAGAGAACTGAAACATTTACCGAAAATAACTTGACAGTAAAGCGTCCTGGGAATGGTATTTCGCCAATGAAATGGGATGACGTAATCGGGAAAACGGCCATTAGAGATTTTGAAGAAGATGAATTAATCGAAATATGAAAAAGATTTGTGTTGTAACGGGCAGTCGTGCCGAATATGGTTTAATGAGTCGAATGATGCATCTTATTAAAGATGATACCGATCTACAATTACAGATTATTGCGACTAATATGCATTTATCCGTCAAATATGGCGAGACATATAAAGAAATAGAAGCGGATGGGTTTGTTATAGACAAAAAAGTCCCCATTCTATCCTCGTCTGAGGATACCGCAAACGCTATTTCAAAATCGGTTGGAGTAGGAATTAGTGGTTTTGCCGATGCTTATCAAGAAATATGCCCAGACATGATAATTGTGCTGGGCGACAGATATGAAATTCTGGCGGCCGTATCTGCGGCATTGTTTTTTAAGATACCTGTAACTCACCTTCATGGAGGGGAAATAACTGAAGGCGCTTACGATGACGCTATTCGTCATGCTGTAACAAAAATGTCCCATCTTCATTTTACCTCTACAGAAAAATATAGGAGGCGTATCATTCAGATGGGCGAGAACCCAGATACCGTTTATTATGTTGGGGCCTTAGGCTGTGACAATATTCGACATAGCTTGCTAATGAGTAAAGAGGAGTTGGAAAAATCGTTAAATTTTCGCCTAGATAGAAATACAATTCATGTTGCTTTTCATCCAGTAACTATGGAGGATGATACGGCGGAAACCCAATTTCGTGAGTTGCTTTCCGCAATAGATTTTTTTGATAAATTGCGTATTATTTTTACAATGCCTAATTCCGACACAAATGGAAGGATAATCATGATCTTAATAAAGGAATATGTAAAGAAAAACCCAGAGAAAGCGATATGGTTTACCTCTTTGGGAATGATACGGCATTTGTCGCTTATGAAATATATAGGGGCTGTAGTTGGAAACTCTTCAAGTGGTATTATAGAGGCCCCGAGCTTTAACATTCCCACTTTGAATATAGGAGATAGACAAAAAGGACGTATAGCGGCATCCAGTGTAATCAATTGTTTGCCAGTTAAAGAGGATATTATAGAAAAACTTAAGATTATCGTTAACCATGATTATGAAGGACGATCAAAAGAGGGTATAAACCCATATGATAAACCTAACACGGCGCAAGAGATAGTGAAAACAATCAAGAAGGAAATAAACATTTCAGTGGTAAAAAAATTTTATGACTTTGCATGGAAAAATTAATGAATGATTTTTCTAAATATACAATAGACAAATCTTGTACCATTCATGATGCTTTGGTAAAATTAGATACCTTATCCAACGATGTGTTAACACTGTTTGTCATGGACGGAAAACGACTCGTTGGAACCTTGACGGACGGTGATATCCGTAGATTTCTAATTAGGGAAAGTTCATTGGTGGTACCCATTGAAAAAGTGATGAAACGTAATTTTCATTATATCCACCCAGGGGAAAAAAACATTCCAAAAATAAAGAATATCCGTTCTGCTGGAGTTAAATTATTACCTTGTATTAACAAGGATGGGAATTTACTGAGGGTTTTTGATCTTAAGCGCAAAAAATCTATACTTCCTATTGATGCGGTTTTGATGGCAGGAGGAAAAGGTGAGCGCTTGAGACCTTTGACGGAGAAAACTCCGAAACCTTTGTTAAAGATTGGTGATAAAGCGATAATAGATTATAATGTGGATAACCTAATAAATTATGGCGTAGAAAATATCCATGTAACAACGAATTACTTAGCTGAACAGATAGAGGAACATTTTAAAGAAAAAAGACAGGGAATTAAAGTAAGTTGTGTTAGAGAGAGAGAATATTTGGGTACTATTGCCTCTGTAAAATTAATATCAGACATTAGTAACGACGAAATATTGGTGATGAATTCAGATTTGTTTACAGATATTGATTTTGAGGATTTTTATCGTCATTTCTTAGAAAAAGAGGCCGATATGTCGGCAGTTGCCATCCCCTATTCCATAAATATACCATATGGGATATTTGAATTAGATGGGAGAAACATACACAGTATAACAGAAAAACCGACTTATAACCATTATGCAAATGCTGGTATTTATCTTATAAAAAAGACAATGCTTGAGTTAATACCTAATGGAATTTTTTTTGATGCAACCGATTTTATGAAATTGATTATATCTAAGGGTAAGACAGTGGTTCGTTATCCATTGGTGGGTTATTGGATTGATATTGGAAAACCATCGGATTACCAAAAGGCACAGGAGTTTGTAAAGCATACCTAATTAAATTAGATATGCGAAGGGATAAGTATATATGAGAGGCCTTGAGAGTCTTTGTTTTGATATGTTAAGTTTTGTTCGGTTTTTGTATTTTGTAATTTTCCGATACAAAGGTTTTCATAATCCATTTAAGAAAAAATATTCTGGGACAATTGCTGTTTTAGCAAATGGACCATCTCTAAATGAAATATTACCACATTTAGAAAAAAATGAAGAATTTGAGAATATTGATTTTTGTGTGGTAAATTACTTTGCATTCTCTGATTGTTTCATAAAAATCAAACCCAAGCATTATTGCCTTATGGATGGAATATTTTTCAGGCCTATACTTGGAGACCATGAGCAAAATAAAATACGAGAACTGTTTAGTGTTTTGCAAAATAGTGTCGATTGGCAATTAAATCTTTACATACCCAAAATACAATATTGCAATTTTCTTGAATATAGCAGAATTACGAATAGTAATATTAGTATAATTAAAATGAATTGTAGTCCTTTTAATATTTATAATAAAAATTTAAAATCGGTCGTAAATTATTTGTATGCAAAAGGTTTAGCGATACCAGCAGTAAAAAATGTTTCAATTGTTGCAATTTATGTAAGTATCAATAGTGGATACAAGAATATACTGCTTTATGGGGTAGATCATACTTTTATGACTATGCTGGTTGTAGATGAAAACAATCGTCTTTTTTTTAAAAGCAATCATTTTTATCCTGAACAAAAACAATTAATACCTAAAATCAAAAGCGGAATTTGGTTGAAAGTGAGTGAAGAATTGAGTGATCTTGCAGGGGCATTTAAATCACATGAGATGTTGGCTGATTTTGCTAATTCACGAAAAATTAATGTCATTAATTGTACGCAAAATTCAATGATAGATAGTTATAAGCGCATCCCGCAAGATGAGATACCATATGATATTGAAAATATATTAGGTAAATATTTAAAATGGCAGTGAGTAAATTTTTGGCTAATAAAAGAGTGATCTGCGAATCATTTCCATCGTGTGATTTATCAAAGGTTGAAAAATGTATAGAGAAATAAATATTGAAAATAATTCTCAAAAATTAATAACTATGTATATCCTTGATCATGTTTTGATATTTTTTTCAATATTGGCATTTTATTGTTTTGCTATATTGGTATTATTAAATATAGTTTATTTTGGGATATTAGGTTTTCTCTTTTCATTACCGTATCCATTGATGAAAATATTTATTAACATGCGAATAAATCCGTTGTGGTTTTTTCTTCTTCTGATGCTTTTTTTTGGCTCATTATTTAACCTATTAATTAGTCAGCATGGCATAGGAGGTGTTATTGTAATATTTGGAAGCCTATCAGTTGCTATTTTTGTTTTAGAACATCCACAGCGTATGTTGATTCATTCTAAAATAATTCTTTTGATCATGTTAGCTGTATATAGTCATATAATATTTATTCAGGAAATAGATCCAAATATGATTTTTGAGGAGCGTAGTCGCAATATAGTAGGGATGCATATTGTTTTTTTTACCCTGTTTCATGCCTTTTTGTTATACATTTGCAAAAGAAAAATAATGATGATAATTCCAATATTTTCTCTGGTTTTAACAGTTGCTATGGGACGATCATCATTGTTCGCTGTTCTTCTTTTGGTAGGTATTAATTTATTCGTATTTATGAAAAAGAAGAAATATAGGTTTTTTGTTTTTATACCTTTTTTGATAGTAACAATAATTTATTTTATGCCAATTATTATCCAATATTATGAGTATACTAAGTTCTTCGAACAGGGTATAGAATCTGCACGGTATGATATTTGGAGGGATTTCTTTTCAAATGTAAATTTTTTTACTTTTCTATGGGGAATGGATACTATATCTGTACTTATTACTAGAGAGGATGGAAATTTGCACAATGACTTTATAAATATTTTAGCCCGTACGGGAATGGGTTTTCTGGCCTTTTTTCCTGTGTATTTAATTTGCATTATTAAAAATATCTATTTTAATAAGTTCTATGTACTGGCATTATTATTTGTACTTTCTTTTCGGGCTTCTTTTGATAATGGTGCCTTTACTAGTGGTTTGGGTGTTATTTCCTATAGCCTGTTATTATATCCCTTGTTTTTAAACAAAAATGGGCTACAAAAGTAATGTGCTCGTTATGACGGAGGTGCTTTATGAAAATTGCTTTTAATTGTAGTTATTATATGCCAAAATCGGGAGGTATTAAAGAATACATTTATAATTTATTGACCAATCTTGTATCAATAGAAAAACAAATAGAATATATAATATATGTTTCTTCTGATAATTACCAATATGCAATAGAGACGCTTCCTAAAGAATGCAGGATAAAGAAAACCCCTTTTTCATCGAAAACCCCTATACAAAGAAGTTTATTTGAAAATACATTTTATTTGCGAGAAGAGGCAATAGAAAAGTTTGATATTTTTCATTCGCCTTTTTTTCATTCGCCTAAATTGAAAAAAGCTAAAGTGATCATAACTGTCCATGATTTAAGGTTATACAGATATCCCCAGACATATTCTTTTCTTAGATATTTATTTTTGAGGTATAAAGTAAAAATGTCCGTTAAGCGTGCTGATGCAATAGTAGCAATATCGGATTTTACTAAACAAGAATTGATCTCGCTTTGTCGTGTTGAGCCTACAAAAATAACTGTTATTCACGAGGCTGTAAATAGAAACTTCTTTTCTGCTACTACAATAAACAATTATGATCCAGATTTGCATAATGATATAAAATATGGCGATTATATTTTATCAGTTGGGCATCTAGAACCTCGTAAAAATTATGAAAAGTTAATAACGGCATTTAATAAAATTAATAACAAAAATATAAAGTTGGTTATTGTTGGACAGAAAAATCATGGGTATAGTAAAGTTCTTGATTTAGTAAAACAAAATAAGAATATATTTTATCTAGAGTTTGTAGATTCACATCTCTTATTGTGGTTATATAAAAATGCAAAATTATTTATTTTTCCTTCATTTTATGAAGGTTTCGGTTTTCCGCCTCTTGAGGCTGCATTACTTGGTACTGTTTCTGCTGTAAGCAATATTTCTTGTATGCCCGAAATTTGTAAAGACGGTGTATATTATTTTGATCCTTTTAATGTTGATGATATTGCTAGTACAATAGATTTTATTTTGAATGATGATAGTGGCATAAAAAACAAACAAGATAGAATGGAAATTAATTTAAATAGTTATTCTTGGAAAAAAAACGCAGAAGAAACATTGCAGTTGTATGTAGATATTAAATGATAGAGCAAACGTCAATATTTTGACTTTGCGTCAAGAGGAATGGAAATTGAAAATAATTATTGTATCTGCTGTTACTAAATCTCTTGTGAATTTCAGAGGAGATTTAATAAAGGAATTGTCAAATCGAGGTCACCAAATAGTAGCAGTAGCCCCTGATACAGGATATGAAAAAGATCTTCTAGATATTGGCGCACAATACAGATATTTGCCTATATCAAGAAATGGAATGAATCCCTTTGAGGATATTGCGCTTTATTTCAAAATGAAAAAATTATTCATTGATGAAAAAGCAGATGTTATATTGACTTACCTGATTAAGCCAGTCGTTTATGGTTCTCTTGCGGCAAAAGCGGTTGGAGTGAAACATATTTTTAGTATGATAACAGGGCTTGGATATATATTTAGTGATAATTCTATTAAAGCAAAAATATTGCGTTTTATAACTGTTTTTCTGTACAAAAAAGCACTGCGAGTTTGCGAGAATGTATTTTTTCAAAATAGCGATGATATAAATGATTTTGTAAATATGAAGATCATTGAACATAAAAAATGTGTGTTGGTTAATGGTTCTGGTGTAAATATGGATAATTATAAACCATATTCTTTGCCAAACAAAAATTGTTTTTTGATGATCTGTAGACTAATACGTGATAAAGGGGTTATGGAATACTTGCAGGCGGCAAACATTGTTAAGGGACAATATCCTGATGCTGTTTTCAATTTGCTGGGGCCTATGGATACAAATCCAAATGGTCTAAAAGAGCACGAACTTGCTTCATATCTTAATGAAAATGTACATTATTTAGGGGAAAGTGAAGACGTGAGACCTTTTATACAGCAGTGTAGATTTTTTGTTTTGCCTTCCTACTATCGTGAGGGAATACCTAGGACTCTTTTGGAAGCTATGGCAATGCGCAGGCCAATTATCACAACCTTGGCACCAGGATGTAAAGAAACAGTTGAAGATGAAAAAAACGGTTTTCTTATACCTGTTAAAAATGTTGATGCAATAGTGGAGAAAATGGTTTGGATGATTGAACATCCTAGTGAATGTGAAAAAATGGCTGAAGAATCATTTGTTTTGTGTAAAGAAAAATTTGATGTTGTGAAAATTAATCAAATTATTTTACGCATAATTTTAAAAGATGAAAATATATAAGAAACAAAAGATGAGTTAATTTTTATGATGCGTTTTTTTGATATCCTTTTTTCATTTTTGGCCATAATTGTATCTTTCCCTTTTTTATTGCCAATAATGATAATTCTTAAATGCACGGGGGAACATGATATCTTCTACGTGCAGAAGCGTGTCGGTCGTTATGGAAAAGAATTTAATCTGTTTAAATTCGCTACTATGTTAAGGAATTCTCCTAATTTACCAGGTGGAATCTTTACTGAAATAAATGACCCTAGGATGTTGCCGCTGGGGAAATATTTGCGAAAAACAAAAATCAATGAGCTTCCTCAACTTATTAATATTTTTTTGGGACAAATGAGCATTGTTGGCTATAGGCCTTTAATTAGATATAGCTATGAAAAATATTCTGATGAGACTAAACTTAAAATATACAATGCAAAACCAGGTTTGTCTGGGATAGCTTCTATTATTTTTAGAGATGAAGAAACAATAATGCAAAATATAGTAGATAAAAAAGATTTTTATAAAAATGTGGTTATGCCCTATAAAGGAAAACTAGAAAGTTGGCATGTAGATAATATTAATATACATCACTATTTTAAAATAATTCTTGTTACGATGCTGATAGTGTTAAAACCATCATCAACTATTTGGAAAAATATGTTTAAAAATTTGCCAACGATACCCAAAGATCTCGAAGTGTTTCTAAAATAACTTGGATGATTTTGTAACTATATTTCCAAGTGTTATTGTGCCTGAAAATATTTTTATGGGGAAATTTGGTTGAAACCATAAAGATTTGACATCGATTTAGGGGAGTAATTGCAATGTCTTTTGATCAAAAAATCGTCACATATATAAAAAGCCTTTATCCTGAGGAAATCCCTGTTCTTCTGCATTGTCCAAAATTTTTTGGAAATGAAAAAAAATATCTTACAGAATGTATAGACACTAAATATGTTTCGTATATAGGAAAATTTGTTGCCTGTATGGAAGATAAAGTGAGGGAGATAACGGGTGCAAAATATGCCGTGGCCTTGACGAATGGAACGTCTGCCTTGCATATGGTGTTATTAGCCATAGGTGTGCGGGCAGGGGATGAGGTGGTTACCCAGTCTTTGTCCTTTGCGGCAACATCCGCTGCCATAGCCCATGCTCAAGGTACACCAGTGTTTATCGACGTAGAACAAAGTACTCTTGGCATGTCCCCAAAAAGCCTTTGTGAATTTCTGGATAAATCGGCTGAGGTGATAGATCAAAAATGCTATAACATAACAACAGGAAAGCAGATAAAAGCGGTTATGCCAATGCATACATTTGGGCATCCAGTGAAAATAGAAGCAATAAAAGAAATATGCGATAAATATTCTTTGTTCCTTATTGAGGATGCCGCAGAATCTTTGGGGAGTTTCTACAGAGGAAAACATACTGGTACATTTGGCAGGGCAGGAGTTTTTAGTTTTAACGGCAACAAATTGGTTACAACGGGTGGGGGTGGTATGGTTATTACCGATGATGAGGTTATTGTCAATCGAATACGACATATCTCAACAACCGCAAAATGTCCACATCGTTGGGAATTTTACCATGATGAGGTAGGGTATAACCTTCGTATGCCCAGCCTCAATGCCGCAGTCGGATTTGCCCAGCTTGAGTGTTTTGATCAAATACTTGAAAACAAACGGGAGACGGCACATTTGTATCGTGAATTTTTTAATAACATGGGCATTCAATTTGTTATCGAACCCGATAATGCAAAATCAAATTACTGGCTAAATGCCATCATGTTTGATGATCGTAAACAGCGAGACGAGTTTCTGGAATATTCTAACAATAATGACGTTCAGACTCGCCCTGCATGGACATTACTCCATACGTTGCCTCCATATCTGCATTGTCAACATACGGAAATGCCCAATGCTGAATACATTGCGGATCGTCTCGTAAATATTCCAAGTGGTGTTAGGATTGGTTGATATGCTAAACACATTATCCCTTATTGGTCGTACTGAGCTATTATTCTCTAGGGATGTATCTCATTATGAAGAGGAGCTGTCTGCCGTTATAGCCTCTTCCCGTTTTCTTGTTATAGGCGGTGCTGGCTCTATTGGCTCGGCAGTGGTATGTGAGCTATTCAAACGCAATCCTAAACTTCTGCATGTCGTTGATATAAGCGAGAATAACATGGTGGAGCTTGTTCGTAACATACGCAGCTCTCTTGGCTATATCGATGGCGAGTTTGCCACCTTCGCTATAGACTATGGTTCGGATATTTTTGATTCCTTCATACGTAACGGAGTTGGATACGATTATGTTTTTAACCTTTCGGCCCTTAAACATGTACGTAGTGAGAAAGATCCCTTTACCTTAATGCGGATGATAGACGTAAACGTTTTTAATACTGACAGAAGTATAGAACAGGCAAAAGAAAGGGGGGTGAGGAAATACTTCTGCGTTTCCACTGACAAGGCGGCGAACCCTGTCAATATGATGGGGGCCTCAAAGCGTATCATGGAGATGTTTTTGATGCGCCGTTCCATGGAGTTGCCGATTTCCACGGCCCGTTTTGCGAATGTCGCATTTTCGGACGGTAGCCTACTTTATGGTTTTAACCGACGTATCGAAAAAGGACAGCCTCTTGCTGCACCTAATGATGTGCGTCGATATTTTGTGACACCGCAGGAATCGGGGGAACTGTGCCTTATGTCCTGTCTGCTTGGGGAGAACCGTGATATATTCTTTCCTAAGCTGGATTACAATCTCAATTTGATAACGTTCAGCGAGATAGCGGAACGTTATCTTAATGGTTTGGGCTACGAACCCGTACAGTGCGATAGCGAGGATGAAGCCCGTGGTTGTATAGGGGAACTTAGAGCAAGAAAAAAGTACCCCGTATATTTTTTCAAAAGTGATACAACTGGGGAAAAAGATTTCGAGGAATTCTACACGAATAAAGAAACGTTAGATATGGGAAGGTTCAATGCCATAGGCATCGTAAAGAATGATGCTTTATATGACGATCAAAAATTGAATGTGTTTACGGATACCATTCAGGCACTGCGGAAGGAAGGCGAATGGACACGGTTGGAATTGATAAATCTCTTCAACTTTATGATACCAGAATTTAACCACAAGGAAACGGGCAAGTTTCTTGATGGGAAAATGTAGGGAGTAATAAATTTCTCAGTAATGAACGTAAAATCAATTCTTGGGAAAACATGAAATTTTACCGAGAAGTGGGAAAACTGTCCCAAGGGCAACTTTACAAAAAAGTAGACATATCTATTAAACATTTTAGCGCGATCGAAAGGGGCTTGGCCTTTGTTTCAGACGATTTGCTGGAAAAGCTGCCAGCTTCGTTGAGATCCAGTTTTTTGTTTTTTGTGAATGATGAAAAATAATGTATAGCGGTCGGGAAGTATTATATAATGACACTATTTTATCCTGGGTTGGAGGGCAACGGTGACCTTTCAGGAAATTTTCATCATCAACCTAAAAATTTTTAGAAAAAATCGTGGCATATCACAAGCGAAACTTGCCGAGTTGTGTGGATCCTCCCAAGCATATATCGCCGAAATAGAAGTTGGCAAAAAATTTCCATCTCCCAATATGATTGAACGTATAGCGGTCGCGCTAAGCATTGAATCGTATCGCCTGTTTCAGGACAAGGCGGAAAACGAACGAACTCTCACGCCCTTGCAACGTCAGGACATCGTTTCCAAGTTACATGATGTCACTTTCAAAATTTTGAACCAATATTGATTATATCATGAAAAGTATGGACGTAAAATCAACTTTTGGAAAAAATCTGAGGCTTTACCGAAAGGCAAAAAAATTATCCCAAGGGCAACTATCTAAAAAAGTGGACATATCTGTTAAACATTTGAGTGCGCTCGAAAGGGGCCTAGCCTTTGTTTCGGCCGATTTGCTGGAAAAACTGGCCAGCTCCGTTGAAATTCCCGTGTTCTGTTTTTTTGTGAATGATAAAAAAGTAATTTATAACGAAAAGGAAGTGTTCTATAGCGACACAATGGTGGAGACAATGGACAAAATCATTGAGAAACATTTGTCGCAAGCCATCAGCGAATTCGCCCTCAAATTCCCACAGGCAAGACCAATCACTGATACGTAGTGGAGGTAAGTTCCCTTTCGATATCCTCCAGGGTGTAGCCCTTGGCTATAAGGCCCAGTACTTCCCTGTCCCTTTCCTCTCGGCCCTTGTCCACGCCAATTTCAATGCCCTCATCCCTGCCCTCTTCGTAGCGTACCTCGAGGGCATCCTCGATCTTCCATTCCGCAAACAGCATGTTTATTACCTCCGAACTGTTGGTCTCCAAAAACAGCCGCAATAAGATCAGCAGTATCTTATCGCCGACTTCATCGCGTCCTCAAGGCCCATCGTCCTGCGGAACTCCCAAATCTTGGACACAAGAACGCTGTACCCGCTAAGGGTCTCGCACTTTTCCAGCATTGCGGCGTTGTAACCCTGGTTTATGTTGTATACGTGTACGACCAGCTCCAGCGCCTGGCCGTCGGGATTTTTTGCCCGCAGGCCGGCAGTGTCCATGAACGCGTCGGATAACTTGAGTATCGTATGCTCGGGATACGGATCCTTCCCGTTGTACAGGACTATGAAGACGGGCCGGTACTGCGCCGGTCTGGTACAGCTTCTTGTAGTCGACGATCTTTTCGTACACCTGGCCGCGTACATGAGCAGCCGCAAGGGCATGTTTCTGTTGATGGTGCTTTGGTGTTCGAGCAGTACGATAAGACGGTGGCCCACGGTGAAGGACACGT
>JGI24694J35173_10001246_pt1 | contig 23404 bp, 19 predicted proteins | sample TergutCo191P1_FD_35173 | JGI IMG/M metagenome (IMG submission 35173) | reverse complement strand
TCTAATGATGTTTTTGAGTTTACCGGTGATGATGATATGTGGATATTTATAGATGGTCAATTAGTTGTGGATTTAGGTGGCATTCATGGTGCGCTTAATGGCTCTATAAATATCAATAGACTTGCCGATAGCTTAGGATGGGTTGAAGGCTCAATGCATTCTCTGAATTTCTTTTATATGGAAAGACAGACCGTTCAAGCAAATTTAAAAATCAAAATGTCTCTTAGTGGATTTGTCGGCAGCAGGATAAAAGATGCAGCTGCGCCTGTTATAACCAAATCCAAGACTATTATTGAAGAAGATGGCTCCGCTTCCACAGAGTTATGGGTATCTACAGAACTGAATGTAGCCGATATAAATAGCCGGTTTGTTGGAGAAGCTAACACATATCCGATAATTGTCAAACTGGCAGAAGACGGCAGCATATGCGGCTACAGGCTTGAAAGCATAGGGCCCGGCTATAATCAACGAACAGAAGGATGGCTCTATGACATAAAAGGTAAAGTCATTTGTAAATCCGGAGAACGTGATTTGCTCAGCGGAGACTCGCTTAGCTTTAATTTAACTTACACGCAATCCTTCGATGATGGCTATGACAATAGAACTTATGCTCTAACAAATGAAGATGATGCTGTAATAGCAAAGAACGGAAAACGTGCAGACGCAATTAAAATGGCACCGAATACAAGCACGCTGCCAACACCGCCATTTAAACCGAACGTTCTAGACCCAGACCCATGGAAACCTCCGTTCCCAAATGAAGAATTGTTTGGCGGCGGATCAAGCGGCAGCGGAGTCATTGGCTATACACCAACAGGACCGGCACAAGGTTTGTTATCGTTTACTCCTGCTGGCGCAAGCTCTGGCGGTAAAGTGAACAGCTTTGGCACTGTCGGCAATATAATCCCTACAAACAAGACCGGAGAACTTATTATAACAGCTTATCCAAGCGTAGGTACATCAACTCAACCTTCAGATTGGCTGGATGTGGTTAAAGGTCCATACTTTGGATTGCCGCCTTCTGTGAACACAGATAATTATCTGTATGGCATAGCCGATCCAAGTCAGCCAAACAAAGTGGATGGTGCTCCAGGAGGAACAACCGGTGGCTACCCATTTGTCAAAAACGGCTTTAGCAGTGCTCCGCATAACGAAGGCAGTGCAAATGGCTCTATGCAGCTATCGCCAACTCGTTGCGTTGCCACAATAAAAGGCATAGAAGCAAAAATCAACTGCTTGAATTTCAACTTCATGGCAGTCTCGCCTTTCCAGCTTTCGGTTGTAGTATATGACCAACTGGGCAATTTTGTGACGCAGTATAGGGAAATAGTAACTGAGCAGGAGTTCAGGTATATCACACAAGGGGCCAATTACATTCCAGAAGTAAGGTCTGAGCTTCCAAAGGGTACCGATTCTTGTAAAGTTCCTACTCCCAATAACTATGGAGAGCGCAATGTTATGACCTCAAACGGCAGAGTTAATGTAGGTGTTAACATTTATCCATTCTCGCAAAATGGCAGGAAGTTCGGAAACGGAGTTTACATTCTCAAAGTTGACTTGGTGGAATTGCCATTCGGCGGCTGCATTAACAACGGTGGTAATTCTGATTTTGTAAGCCAGCCGTTTAGACGCTCCCACACAGATATGAAATTCGGTTGGATGAGATCCAGCACTAAAAAGTAAATGACGAATATCACATAAATCTAACAAAAATGCAAAAAACGCAAACAAATGTTTGCATTTTTGCATTTTTTTGAAAAAAAAGTCCGTTTTTTCCGTCTAATAGATATGAACAGAAATATGGAGGTTCATTCTATGGTCACAGAAAACGAAATAGCCGACTTGACGGCAGACATGCCTTTCAAAAAGACATTCGCAAACGAAAACGAAAAAGAGCCGCTAATAACAATGCTCAATGTTTTCCTCGAAAGGAAGCTGGCGCACCCGATTGTGGATGTGCACATCAAAAATCCGTATGTTGCGGGCCAGACCCAGGAAAACAGGGATAGCGTCTTCGACATCCTTTGCCAAGACAGCGAAAGGAACAGGTTCCTTGTGGAAGTGCAAGTAGGGAGGCAGGCGTATTTCATCAAGAGGGTGATTTACTATGTTTGCATGGCAATAGCAAACAGCGGCCAAAAAGGGGACTGGGATTTCAACTGGCCCCCAGTATATTCCCTTAGCTTCATGAGCTTTGACCTAGACGATTTTGGCAACGGTGATGTAATCCAGTACATTTCGCTTTCCAACGATGTGTATCCTGAGATCAGATACAATTACATGGGCATGGTATTTGTTAGGCTCACGAGGTTCGCAAAGAGCCTTGATGAGTGCGCAACCCTTCAGGACAAGCTTCTCTTCTCCCTTTGCCACGCCCATGAGCTTAAAGGCAAGCCAGAGCAGTTTGGTGAAAGCGTGTTTGACAAGATATTTGACATTGCTCGAATTTCTAAATTTACTGTAAGTGAGCGAGTAGCGTATGAGGCAGAAATGAGAAACGAGCGTGACCAGTATGCGATCAAGATGACCGCCATGAATGATGGCAGGGCAGAAGGCATTGCTATGGGCAGAGCGGAAGGCGTTGCTATGGGAAAAGCAGAAGGTCATGAAGAGGTTCTCGCTCTTATGGCTCAGGGATACGGCTATGAGCAAATTAAGGATATTTTAAAGCGTTCTGATCGCAATACCTGAATTCTGCAAAATTCTTAAGGACTTGCAGTCCTAATTCGCCGCTCTTTTCCAAATGGAACTGAGCGGCTATTATATTGTCCTTTCCTATTAAGCTGGGGAATGTTTGAGCACCATAAGTGGTTGTGCCGTAAATGTATTCTTCGCTTACATTCGGATGGTAAGAATGCACAAAATAGAAGTTTGAATTGTTTGGGATGCCTCTGAACACAGGGTGCTCTTTTGTAAAATTCACCTGATTCCAGCCTATATGCGGAATCTTTAAATTGGGCTCGTCTTTGAATTTTACTGTTTGCCCGGAGATTATACCTAGGCATTGGGCGGGGCCTTCTGCGCTGGCATCTAAAATTATTTGGCAACCAATGCATATTCCTAAAATTGGCGTGCCTTTTTTTGCTGCGTTTTTTATAGCTTCGCCTATCCCCGTTTTATTCAAATTTTCCATTGCGGCTTTTGCTGCGCCTACTCCGGGGAATATTATTCTTTTAGCATTTTCAATTTTTCTCGGGTCATCTGAAATTTCACTGTCTATTTGCAAATATTTTAGCGCATTATAGACGGATGTTAAATTTCCTGCGCCGTAATCGACTATAATCATACGTTTTCTATTGAGATGCTTCTTATTATTATATCTTCTTTTGGGCAGTCATGGCTATCGGTTTTTGTGGTTGCTATGTTTTCAAGGGTTTCAAAGCCTTCGTATAGCTGGCCAAAAACAGTGTAGCCCTCATGCTCATGTCCGTCTGCGGGGTGGTCTAAAAAATGCGCTCCGTCTTTGCCATGCACAATAAAGAACTGGCTGCCTATGGAATTGGGCGCTGCTGTTTTGGCCCAAGAAAGTGCTCCGCAAATATGCGTTAAGCGAGGATCATAAACATCGCCGATTGTGCTGTCTTCACCTTGCGCCGCATGGCCCCCGGTACCGTTTCTATTTGTGAAATCACCGCCCTGGATCATAAAATCTTTTATAACTCTGTGAAAAGGCGAGCCATCATACTTACCTTGACGTGCAAGCTCAATAAAATTTTCGGCAGCAGTGCCTACAATCTCAGGAAACAGCCGTAGCTTCATAAGCCCATGGTTAGTAACAATAACAGCAATAGTCTCACCACCTTGCGGAGCATCAGTTTGTTTAAAATCAGTCATACGGCAAATATATAAAATTGGCAGGTGTAGGGGCGTATCGCGATACGCCCCTACACCCACCACACCCCTACACCTGCACCTTTGTTCAGTATTTTCTATATTTATGCTATGAAAGAACTCACAGAACGTCAGCGTGCCATATATGGCTACATAAAGGATTACATCCTTACCCATAAATACCCTCCGACAATTCGCGAAATAGGCGACCGGTTCGGCATAAAAAGCACCAATGGTGTTAGAGATGCCCTAAAGGCACTTGAATTGAAAGGGTATATAAAGAAAATCTCAAACCAGGCCCGTGGAATAGCACTGCCCAAAAAAGCGTTTCCGACATCCGCCCACACTGCGCATTTGCCAATAATAGGCCGCATAGCTGCCGGAACACCGATCCTGGCCCAGGAAAACATAGAAGATACTCTCACTCTGGATCAAGCTGTGCTCCCTCGCAGCACCGAGATATTCGCCCTTAGGGTGCAAGGAGACTCCATGGTGGGAGACGGTATTCTAAACGGCGATATAGCAATCATACGAATGCAGAAAAATGCGGAGCGAGGGCAAATAGTCGCAGCCGTAATAGACGGCGATGCAACGTTAAAGCATTACCATCCGCTAACAAACAAAATAGAGCTCAGGGCATCTAACCCAAAGTACTTTCCCATAACCGTCAGCGAAGGCGAAGATTTTTCCATAGCCGGTATATTGGCGGGCGTTATAAGGAAATGCTGAAATTTTCTATTTTATACCTCTGAATATACTTTTATAAAAAAGAGGTTATTATGAGTTTATTGGATGTATTTAAGCCTAAGTGGCAAAGTTCAGAGTTGGTAATGCGTAAACAGGCTGTTCATAGTTTGGGTTCTACGGATTTAGATGCTCTTTTGGAAGTTGCTAAAAATGATGATGATGCAGAGATAAGAAAAATAGCGATTCAAAAAATATCTTCCCCCAATCATCTGAGCGATTTATTGAAAACAGAGCAAGATGCATCTGTGCAAAGCGTAATAAAAGAAACTTTAAGGAAATTCTGGATTAAAACGGTAAAAAATCATATTGGCGGGCCAACCGAAGAAATACGCAAAATACTGGCAGAAATACCAACAAAAGACAAGGAAGAATTGCTTTTAGGCGCAAAGTCTGTGAAAATTCGCATGGAATTGCTGCATGGCAGTTCCAATCAGGGAGTGCTCGCCAAGGTTGCCAAAGGAGATCAGGAAGAGTCTGTGGCTTTAGCTGCGCTTGAAAAATTGCAAAGCGAAAGCGAAATAGCAAATTGCCAATCTTCAAAGTTTGAATCAGTGCGCAATAAGGCAAAAGAAATGATAGCCGCAATTCAAGCCTCAAAAATAGACCCGGAAAAAGAGCAGGCAGATTTACTGGCTCAAAAACAAAAAGCGTTGCTATCTCACGCCACAAGGCTATTGGAAAACAGAAACCCCCTCTCCGTAAATGCCGAAATGCAAAGGCTAAAAGCCTCAGCCCAAGGCTTGCTGAGTCCGGAGTTAAATGCCATATTTGAAAAACATGAAGAAAATGTAGCAGCAGAACAAAAGCGAATAGAAGAAGAGCAGTCAAGAAAAGCCGCAGAAGAATCGCAGAAAGCCGCTGTAGAGGTAAGCTCCGAAGCGACAGATTCTCCCAGCGACGACACCCCGGAGGAAACAAATATGGAATCTCAAGAAGAAGCCGCAGAAGAAACCCAGGAAAATAAACTTGGCGAAGAAGAGTACAACGTAAAACTGCAGCAATTGCAAGCCATAATAGAAAGGGTAAATGAACTTGATGAAAACGGAGATTTCAACGAAATATCCCAAAGCATAAGACAGGCTTTCTATGACTGGAAAGAAATTGTCGGTGAAAACAAGATCCAGTTCAAAAACATTTACAAGGAATTCAGATCTGCTACAAGCCGTTTCCAGAACTTGCAGGAATGGGCTTCATGGCATGCAGAGCAAATAAGGGAACAACTGATAAAAGAGATTGAAGATCTTGCAAATGCCCCAATAGCTTTGGAAAACAGAGCAAAGGCATTCGCCATGATAGAGCAATGGAAAGGCGCAGGCTACATGCCAACTGCAAAAACCCAGGAACTTTGGCCACGCTTCAAAGCCGGGCTTGACAAGGTTATGGACAGCGTTGCGCCGCTCCTAAAGGAACAGGAAAAAGAACAGGAAGAAAACCTGAAAATAAAAGAAGAGATATGCGTAGAAATAGAAGAACTTGCTGTGGCGGAAGGGGAATGGTCAGAGCAGTTAAGGAAAATTCAGGAATTGCAGGCGAAATGGAAAAATACCGGCTTTGTGCCAAAAGCTCAAAACCATGTTATTTGGGAACGCTATCAGGCTGCGATAAATTCTTTCTTCAAAAAACAGGAAGCGTATAAAAAGCGCATAGGTGAACAGATCAACGAGCGCATAGCCGCAAGGGAAAAACTTTGCGAAGAAGCTGAGGCACTTTCAACTTCCACAGATTGGCGGAACACGCCAAAGGTATTCACAAAACTCAGCGCAGACTGGAAGGTTGCGGGCTCTGTTCCTGCCGAGCAATATGAAAAATTATTGCAACGATTTAAAAAAGCCAGCGATACTTTCTTTGAAAACAGAAATGCCTTTTTCGATTCCACAAGAAAAACCAGAGAAGATGTGTGCCAAAGAATTGAAGCTCTCAATTTTGATTCCGCAAATGCGGAATCCGTTGCCGCATGGAAGGTAATAGAAGAGGAGTGGAAGGCACTTGAAAACAACGGTTATTCCAAGGAATTGAATGAGAGATTTTTTGCTGTTTCAGACCGTATATGGGAAGCGGCTTCCAAGAGCGATCCGGAAGTCACAAAGGAACTGGATAAAAACTGGGAAGTTAAGCATGGCTTAAAGGAACAGCTTAAAAACATTTTAGAGCAGGGCAACTTTAAATTCAGAACATTGCAAACGGTTCGCACTTTGCAGACCGACTGGGAGAAAACCGGGCGTTGCGGCGCAGCGGAAGCTGAAATATCCAATGAATTTAATGATCTTGTTCAGTCATTTTTCTCAACATACAACGATCAAAAGGAAATCAGAAGCAACTTGGACAAAATAAATGCGCAAAAGAAAGAGGACCTCTGCAAGCAGGCAGAAGACCTTTTGACAAAGGCTCAGAACAAGGAGCTCACACGCACGGAGGTTGTGTCTGAGACCAATTCGCTGAGAGCTGCATGGAGAGACTCCGGCAATGTTTCCATGCACTTGGCTAAAATTTTGTGGAAGCGTTTTAACACAGCTTGTAACTGTGCCTGCCACGCTTATGACAATGAACCGGTGGTTAATGAATGATAGTAGCTCTTGATTTGGAAGGCGTTCTTTCCCCGGAAATATGGATTTCCGTTGCCGAGCGAACAAAAATATCCGAGCTTCGCTTGACAACTCGCGATATTTCCGATTACGATGAGCTTATGCAGCTCCGTTTGAAAATTTTAGACGAACAGAGCATAAAGCTTTCGTATATACAAAGCGTTATAGAGGATATGCCTCTTTTGCCCGGCGCAAAGGAATTTTTAGACGAGCTTCGCACTTTTTGCCAAGTGATAATTTTATCCGATACATTTGAGGAATTTGCAAAACCGATAATGAAAAATTTAGGTTATCCTACTTTGTTCTGCCACAATTTGGAAGTGCAAAATGACAAGATTGTTGGCTATAAATTGCGGCAGAAAAATCAAAAGCGCTGTGCTATTGAGGCACTTCAATCGCTGAATTTCAAGGTGTTTGCCGCCGGTGATTCCTATAATGATATTGAGATGCTAAAGGCTGCGGATAATGCATGCCTGTTTCGTGCGCCGGACGCGGTAAAAAAAGAATTTCCACAGTTTTGGGCTGTGGAAAAGTATAATGCCTTGATGGTTTATTTAAAGTCATTCATGAACTGAACCAGTGCTTCAACGCCTTCCATTGGCATTGCGTTGTAAATGCTGGCTCTGAATCCGCCTACGGAACGATGGCCTTTCAATTGTTCTAGGCCTTTTTCCACAGCTGCTTTCAGGAATTTCTTTTCCATTTCTTCTTTTTGATCTGCGGGAACCGCATCTTCTCTGAATACGAATGGGATATTCATTGTGGAGCGATCTTCTTTGGCAGCGGTGCCTTTGAATAATTTGGAATTATCCAATGCATCGTAGAGAAGGTTGGCTTTTTTGTTGTTGATCTTTTCCATCTCCGCAACACCACCGAGATTTTTGAGCCAGTGCAGAACCCTGTTCATCACATAAATGGAGAACACGGGCGGCGTATTGAACATTGAATGCTCCGGGATGTGCGTGCGATAGTCCAGCATTGTTGGAATGTCTCGTTGTACTTTGCCCAGAACATCTGAGCGAACTATAACGGTAGCCACGCCTGCAGGCCCCATGTTTTTTTGAGCACCTGCGTAAATAAGCCCGAATTTGGAAACATCAATCGGGCGGCTCAAAATGTCCGAGCTCATGTCGCAAACAAGATAGGTATTTGCTTTTGGAAATTCTTTCCACTGCGTTCCGTAGATTGTGTTGTTGCTTGTGACATGCAGGTATGTTGCGCCCTGCGTTTGCTCAAAGTTTTTTGGAATGTGGTTATAAACGCTTTCTTTGGACGAGCAAACAACATTCACTTTGCCAAACTTCTTTGCTTCTTTCAAAGCCTTGTTTGCCCAAACGCCTGTGTCTGTGTAATCTGCGCTTGCTGCTGAATCAAGCAGGTTCATGGGCACCATGCAGAATTGCAATGAGGCTCCGCCACCCAAAAACAGAATCTCGTAGCCATCGGGAATGGACAGAAGCTCTTTCAAAAGAGATTCTGTTTCTGCTACCATCCCTTCTATGGGCTTGGTACGGTGGCTCATTTCCAGAATGCCTACACCCGTGCCTGCAAAATCTGCTATTGCGGCTGCGGCTTCTTCTGTTGCCTGTTTGGGAAGGGTACTTGGACCCGCGCTGAAATTAAAAACTTTTTTCATTAAGAAAAATTAGTAAAAATAGCCGCCGCCGCTATCATCGCACCGTTGTCTGTGCAAAGCTCCGCAGGGGGGCAAATGAGGTTTAAACCGCTTTTTTCCGCACGCTCGGCTAATAGTTCTCTGAGCCTGTAATTTGCGCTGACTCCGCCGCACAAAATGAGATTTTCAACTCCGTGCTTCTTTGCCGCATTCACCGCTTTCAAAGACAAAATATCCGCAATGGCCTCTTGCAAGCTTGCGCAAATATCAGCTATATGTTCCTTGACAAAATCTTCACCTTTAGTTTGAACATAGCGAAGCACAGCGGTTTTCAATCCGCTAAACGAGAAATCAAAGGAATTAGCTTCATTCAAAGCTCTGGGAAATTCATGGAAATTTTTGTCTCCGTTTTTTGCGAGTTTGCTTATAGCCGCACCTGCAGGGTAACCGAGCCCGAGAATTTTCCCGCTTTTGTCGAAAGCCTCACCCGCAGCATCATCTCTTGTTTTGCCTATGGTAATTTTTTCTTTTATTAAAACAAGCTCGGTATGTCCACCGGAAACTATCAGTGCCATTCCATCTTTTAAACCACAAGAAATAAGCGCAGAGCAAATATGCCCGTCTAGATGATTTACGCCGTAGCTTTTTACGCCTAAATCTTTTGCCAAGCCTCTTGCGAAATTTATTCCTACCAGCAGCGAGCCCATCAAGCCCGGGCTTTGGGTGTAGGCTATTTGCCCAATATCTTTTATTTCAATATTCGCTTCTTTCAATGCTTGCTGCAAAACCGGGACTATTTTTTCCAAATGCGCACGTGATGCGAGCTCCGGCACAACGCCTCCCCATGCCTTGTGCTCATCTATTTGGCTGTAAAGGCAATTGGATAAAATATCGATGGAATCTCCGTTATTGCGCAGCACAGCGCAAGCCGTATCATCGCAACTGGTCTCTATTCCTAGCCAAATATTATTCATTATCAATCGCAATCAAACGGAATTTTTCCGGAGAAACCTGCCAGTTGCTAACGGGGTAGGGAATGTGAACCGTCGGTTTTAGCTCATCTGTGTTTTCAATGGAAAATCTGGAAAATTCAACGTAAAGATTTATGTTTTGCGGATCTATCTGAGAGAGCAATTCCTTTCCTCCGGAAACTTCAATATCTGCTTTCATCGGGTAAATAGAATAAACCTCTCTATCAAAATTGCCTATTAAACGAACAGGAATTCCTGAAAATATTTTGTGATCCAAAGGTTCTATTTTAATTTGCACAAATAGAGATGTATCGGCTATATGCACTATGCTGGTAAGCGAAGATAAATCCAACTGTACGGGGAGCGAATTGCTCCATTTCAAATTTGTCATGGATATTTCCTTTGTGGGTATATGCCGGATTTTTCCTATTGCGCTTCTGGCTCCGGAAATTACAACGGAATCAGGAACAATATCGGGGTCTCCGAGCAGTGTAAAGCCGGGCGCAGCTTTAATATCAAGCTTGGGCAGCACCGGCACTTTAAGCTCAATTCTCGCATCAAGGCCAATATTCAACAGGTTTGTTTGCCGAATCCTGAGCATTCTCACCTCCGGCGTGCCGGGTGAAATAAAGTGGATTTGATCGCTGGTTATTTTGGACTGTCCAATGGGCATGCCTTTTAAGTCAATCTCAAGGCTTGCGGCATGGTTTATTTTTAAGTGAATAAGGCTTATGGCTTTGCCTTCCAGTTGCACCACCAAAGTCGACGGTGGAGGCTCTACCAGCGCCATATTCTCTTGGAGATTTATTATCCTTACGGGCAGCTCCATTTCCGTTCTGGTTTCTTCTCTTGAAACCACGGCAAACCAGAGCAGGCATCCGCACAGCAATGCTAAAAGTTTAAGTGAATGCTTTGTGAAAAAATCTTTCAAGCCACACCTAATTTCTTTTGGTAAGCACTCAAGGAATCTATCACATTTGTCATAATATGAATGAAGTCTTGAGCTCCGGCAGCCTTCAATTCTTCAGCATCTTTCGGATTGCCGGCAATAATGCGAATGATGTTGGGAAAGCTCTTTTCAAGGGTCGGGAAAATTTCTTTTGCAAGACCATTGTATTCTTCGTCTTTTGCGCACAGCACCACAATTTGAGGCCCATTCTTTTTCACGAGCTCTATGCCTTCTGCAACGTTCGAAATTCCGTTGGTATCTATAACAGTATAACCTGCGCAACCGAAGAAGTTTTTGATGAATGTGGCACGTGCGAGGCGCATTGCCAAGTCTCCTGCTGTCCATAGGAATACTTTTGGCGTTTTGCCGCTTTTTTCCGTTTGCAGGCGCAGTGCTTCAAAGACCTGCGGCCCACGGCGCATATTCAACTGCACTGTGATTTTATCACTCATCTTTTCCAGCAAATTCGGATATTGGTTTGTGCCTATAAACACTTCACGGCGCTGGGCTATGAGTTTTTCCTTTTGCTTCCAGCTATCTTCAATGGCTTTTTCAATGGCACTGGGGTCAAAGTTTTTGAATGCTTCCAGTGTTTTGGAGGCTATCTGGTCTGTTAGCGTTTCAATGTAATATGAACCGGCAGACGGGTCAACTATTTTGTGGAAGTTGCATTCGTTTTTGAGCAGCAACTGTACATTGCGTGCTATGCGGCAACTGAATTCATCGGGCTTTTTGAATACGGCGTCGTAAGGGATAACGGTTATTGCGTCTGCGCCGGCGATTGCTGCGCTCATGGCTTCGGTTGTCACTCTGAGCATGTTCACATTCGGGTCGAATACTGTGGCATTCCACATTGACGTGCATGCGTGGATTTTTGCGGTGCCGGTAACTCCGTATTCTTTGAGCACGTTTGCCCACAATATGCGCAGAGCACGGATTTTTGCTATTTCAAGGAAGTATCTTGAGCCAACGCTTATGCTAAACGATATTTGGGCTGCAGCCTGTTCTGCTGTTTGCCCGGCTTCTGTAAGGGCATCCATTTGTTCCAAGCCTGCATAGAGGGCTATGCTGAGTTCCTGGATTATGTTTGCGCCTGCGTTGTGGTAGTTGTGGGTTTTTATTACGGATTTGTTTTCCACAAAGTCATAATGAACTTTGCTCGGGTCTATATCTGCGGCAAGAGCATTGGTATCTGAGGGTTTTCCGTATAAGAAGCATACCGAATCTGCGCCTCGTTTAAGTGCATTTTTTGCGGCTGCATTTGCTGCAGCAGGGTCTGTTTCGTAGATATTTTCCCTTATTTCCCAGTTGTTGTTTGTTTTTTTGGCACCACGGGCAAACGGGAATTCGCCGGGCAGGTTGTTAAGCAGCCAGGATATGCCGTCTGTGTCTGCTTTGCGGTAGTAAGGCTTTACCGATATGCCTTCCAGAGTTTTCCAGATCAGTTTTTTTTCATAATCTGCCCCTTTAAGGTCGGCCTGTATAGTGGCTTCCCATTCCTCGGTAGAAACATCGGGGAATTCTGCGAATAATTTTTCCTGGCTCATAGATCCTCTTTATTTTATTTATGGTAATATAGAAAACGTCAGACAGTTATTATAGGGTATATTCCCCCCAAATATGTCCAGTGCGCTGCCTATGGTTAAGTCTACACGGCCTTTTGATAGCCTGTTGCAGGTTTCAATATCCTTTAAACTGTTTGCGCCACCGGCGTAAGTTACCGGGATAGGGGAGTTTTCGCCCAAAAATTCAATCAATTCCAAGTCCATGCCCTGTTGCTTTCCCTCCACACCTGCGGCGTGAACTAAAAATTCAAAGCAATACTCGGAAATCATGTCCAGGTTTTCTTTGGTTATGTAAAAATCCGTCAAAGTTTGCCATTTGTTTATAGCAACTTGCCATTTGTCTGATTTGTAACAACTTAAGTCTATTACCAGTTTTTCTTTGCCCGTTTCTTTGCTGATTTCTTTTAGTTTTTCAATTGAGAATTTTCCGTTTGGAAAAATAGAGCTTGTCACTATAACTGCAGCAGCTCCAGCTTCCAGGTATTTTTTTGCGTTTTCTTTTGTGATTCCACCGCCTATTTGCATTCCGTTTGGGTATGCTTTTAAGGCCCTCATCGCAGCCTCTTCGTTGCCGGGGCCAAGCATTATTATATGGCCGCCTTTTAAGTTGTCTTTTTTATAAAGCTCTGCATACCATTCTGCGGGTTTTGCAGAAACAAAATTCTCTTTTAAGCCGCTCTCATTTGCAGAGAGCGAAGAGCCGACTATTTGCTTGACTTTTCCATTGTGTAAGTCTATGCAGGGGCGAAAAACTGTCATTAAAGCATCGAAGCCTTATATTTGTCGATCAGGTATTGTGGGCAGGTAACTTCTTTGTAGAGAAGTTTTGGATTATTTGCTGCCATAGCCCAGTTTGCGTAGAAAAGGCAACCGTTCAACAGATTTGCATTTTTAGATCCGAAAACGGAATTGCATTTATCTCTGAGGCAGGTTTGGTATTGCGCAAGCGTACCATTTGCCCAATTTAATTGAGTTTCGCAATTTGCCAATAAACCGCCATATTGCGCACCAAGATCGGACTTGTTGACTCCAATTTGCGGAGAGAATGCGTCAAACTGACCCAAGCCACCACCCGGAATCATAAGATCGAATTGACCGCCGCTAACATCGCCGCCTATATTGCTAGACATGACAATCAAAGTTTTGCCCTTAATCGCATTGTGCGTAGCATAAGCTGTGCCATGCTCAAAACCACCGTCAAATTGTATTTGATAGCACTTGCCGCACTGGTTGCCGGAGCCCGGAGTTGCAGCGAAAGCATAAGCTAAATTTTCATTTACAATGTATGGAACCTGATCAAAGCATGTGTAGGAATTGCCCCCGTCGCAAGAGCTTCTATTATTATCATTAGCTGCTATTTCAGATGTTCCGTTAGAACTGCAGGCTTTGCAGCGAGAGCCGGATATGGCTTGCGGTTTATCACTCCAGGAGCAACTTGGTTTGCATCCATCCCAATAACGTGATGCCCAACCTGTTGATACACCGGATTGACCTTGCGCAAGCGATGAGTAAGGTGAAACAAAAACGCTTGAGGAACTTACTACCGAAGAAGAGCTTGCTACTCTGGAAGAAGAACTTGCGGTTATGGAAGAGGAAGAGGAAGAAAGCCTGCTGCTGCTACTGCTGATAGTCGCTGTGCCGCCGCTGCTGCTGGAAGAAACTTCGGATTCGTTGGAAGAACTGTAGTTATCTTCACAATGCTCACCTTCGCAGGGAGGCAAACTGGAGAGTTTTGATTCGCACCCAAAAAACAGGCCTATGAAAGCAAGCAGCGTAAAAACTATATGTGGCTTTTTCATAGGCTTATGCTCCTTTTGTTATCAATGTTTGTACTTACTTACCAAGCTCGGTGGGCAAGTTATTTGCTTGGAATTAAATGTCGGGTTATTGGATATTTTGAACCAGTCAATAAACCAATTGCAACCTTTCATGAAATCACCACGAACACCTGATGAGTTAGAGCCGAAAGCGTCAGTGCACATTTTTCTAATGCAAGATGCATCGTTGCCGCATGTAGCTCTAAAGCCGCCATATTGCTGACCAAGAGCAGGGCTGCTTGGGCCGCCATTCTGTGAAATTTGGCCGGAGAATGCATTGTATATGCCAACGCCGCCACCAGGAATCATGAGATCTAGCTGATTCCCACCTACATCGCCGCCAATATTGCTTATCATAACAACCATCTTTTTCCCAATAATGCTGCTTGAATTGCCACCTTCGCCATTACTGGTGAATTGTATTAAGTAGCATTTGCCGCAATCGCCATTGGTGTGGCTTGCTGCAAAGCCATAAGCTAAATTATCGTCTATAGCCCATGGGAACTGGTTTGCGCAGGTATAGCCTGATCCGCCGCTTTCACAAGCGTTTTTCGCATTTTGATCACTAAGCTTGGAGCCGCTAACGCCGCAAGTCATTGCTGCGCCATTGGGGCTTTGAGATGCATTTGCGGTCCATGCGCAGCTTGGCTTGCAAGAATCCCAGTAGCGGGTGGTTTTGCCTGAGCCGCCGCTTACATCACCATTGCATGCTGTGCCGCAGTCATTTGTTCCACCACCCTGATTACCGGAAGAGCTTGATGGTGCGGCTGTGACCGTTATTGTTCCCGAGCAGCTTGCAGTTTGAGTTGTGCCGCCGCAGCTTGCCGATACGGTTAGATTGCTGATTGTTTGCGCTGAAGTGATAGCGTTTTTAATATTCGGCGTAAATGTGACCGAGCTTGCGCTGAGAGTTGTTGAGCCGCAACCTACATTTGGCAGGCTTGGAGTTTGCCCTACGGTTATGGATTGAGAAACTGTTGCGCAAGTGAGCTGCTGGTTAGACGAAGACGAAGGCTGCGCACTAACGGTTATTGAGCCACATGATGCCTGTTGGGTTGAACCGCTGCAGCTTGCCGATGCTGTAATAGAATAAGTGCCGGCAGTTGGGCTTGTCCAGGAAGACGGTGCGCCGCTCCAGGTAATGCCACTGGAAACCGTGGTGCTGCCGCATCTTACAGTTGGCTGAGTGATTGCAGAGCCGGCAGTTCCTGTTTGAGCAAGACCTGTGCAAGTGAGGGAGTTTGTAGATGAAGCGGATGTTACAACAATTGAGCCGCAAGAGGCTGTTTTATTGCTGCCGCCGCAAGTTGCCGCAACAGATACATTGTAAGTTCCGGCAACAAGGCTTGTCCAAGCCGGTGCGCCGGTCCATGTTAGACCGCTGCTGAGCGTGGTGTTGTCGCATTTCACTGTTGGCCTGCTAATGCTGGAGCCGGCGGTTCCTGTTGTGGGCAAATTTTCGCAAACGAGCGTGCCGCCGCCACTGCTGGAGCCGCAGCTAACTTCTTTGAACCAATAAGTATCAGAAGGGTTGCCAAGCTGGAAAATCCAATCTTGATTGCATTCGGTTCCACGGTCTGGGTTGCATGTATAGCATTTGCCGTTTGAAGCTTTAAGGCAGGAGTTTATGCCATAGGGCGGCTTGCCATATTGAGGTGCTGCGCAATCTCCGGGAGCTCCGGTTCCGGCACTGGCAGTAGCACTGCTGGAAGAAGGTGTTGCTGCGATTGAAGAAGAAGATGCCTGCGTAGCAACTGAAGAGCTTAAGGGCACGCTGGATGAGGTGCCTCCGGTAGCAACGCTGCTTGAAGAGGTTGTTGTGCCACCTGCAGAGGAACTGGGGTTAGAGGTTGCAGAGTAAGAGGAGGAGGAACCTGCTGCTGGAGTAGAAATGTTTGAAATTATGGAACTACTCGATTCAGGGTCGTTGGGTTCGCCAGGTTCATGGCAAATACCTGTGGTAACATCGCAGTTGGAAGTCAAATCTTCACTGCACCCTGAAAGGACAAACCCAGTAGTAACAACTAGCAAGGCAGCCGAAACGAAAATTCTCCGAGAGTTTCTCATTCTCATAATAGACCTCTTCTTCAACTATAATATTAGTAATATATATTTTTTTTTCAAAAAAGTATCATTTTTTATTTTTTTTGTAAAAAAAAAGTGATATTCGCACTATTTTATGGGCAAAAGAGCACTCATGCCCGGTCTTAGATCGGGAATATGATCCACAGGGCGGGCTTTTATCTCAAAGGTTTTAAGATCAAAACCGCCGGTTTCCTTGCTGCTCCGCCACGTTGCAAAGTCTCCGAGGGGTGAAATTGAGTAGATTTCCAAATCTGCGTTTTGCCCTAAAGCCGGGATCCAAACCCTTATTTTGGTTCCTTTTTTCATATTTTGCAACCTGTCTTCACGAATATTGAAGATTGCCCATGATTTTGAGCGATCTATAACTGAAAAAACCGGAGTTCCTGAGCCTACAAGCTCACCCTGCTCTGCGTTTTTTGACGCTATTTCGCCGTTTATAGGTGAGCGCAAGCTAGTTTCCTGCAAATAGGCGTTTATTTCTGCCTTTGCTCCCATAGCCTGCAGAACAAGGGCTTCCGCAGCATCTTTGTCCTCTTGCCTAACTGCGTCTTTTGCTATTTCAAACTGGGCAAAAGCCGCATCTGCTGCTGCTTTTGCCGTTGTGTAGCCGGCAAAAGCTTCGTCTCTTTGCTGTGCCGGCAAAACCCCCTCATCATAAAGCTTTTGAACCCTGTCATACGTGGCTTTTGCCAAGTTTGCAGCGTCTTTTGCCCGCATGGCCATAGCCTTGGCTGCGGCGATTTCTTCTTTTCTGGCCCCGGCCTTAGCCTTTTTGCTCTGCGATTGCGCCGCACTCAGCGCTGCCGATGCCTGCTCATTTTTGGCCTCCATCTCCGGGCTTTCCAGTTCTGCCAGAACCTGCCCTTGAACTACGGAATCGCCAACATCCACAGATACTTTATGTAAACGGCCGGGAACCTTGGAAGAAACCCAAATCCTGTGCGCTTCAAACTGACCTTGCATATAATTTTGCTCTTTTTCGCAAGAAAGCAAAAGCAAGATGGCTAACATTAGCAATCTCATGGCTGCAATATAGTAAACCAAAGTTTTCTATATTCTTACAAAAGATTTTTTTTATGGAGACAAAATTATGTCTAAGCTCTTTATTGAAGACCTTGATATGCAAGGTAAACGGGTTTTTATTCGCGTTGATTTCAACGTGCCACAAGATAAAACCACGGGCGAAATTACAAACACAAAGCGCATAGAAGCTGCGCTTCCAACGATACGTTATGCTTTGGACAAAGGAGCTTCTGTTGTTTTGGCTTCTCATTTAGGCAGGCCAAACGGCAAAGCTGTCTCTAAATACAGTTTGAAGCCCGTTGCGGACAAATTGCAGGAATTGCTGGGCAAGCCGGTTAAGTTCCTAAGCGAATGCGTTGGAGCAGAAGTTGAAAAGGAATGTGGCGCCGCAAAACCCGGAGATGTTATTTTGCTTGAAAACCTTCGCTTTCACTTGGAAGAAGAAGGCAAGGCAAAGGTTAAAAAGCCCGATGGCACAGAAGAGAAAATCAAAGCAGAACCGGCAAAGGTAAAGGAATTCAGAGAATCACTTGCGAAACTCGCAGAAGTCTATATAAACGATGCATTTGGCACCGCACATCGTGCGCACTCCTCAATGCTCGGCGAAGGCTACGCCAAAAGAGCCAGCGGCTACCTTATGAAAAAGGAGCTCGACGCCTTTGCTGCCGTGCTTGACAACCCAAAGCGCCCTGTGCTCGCAATTTTAGGTGGAGCAAAGGTCGCAGACAAAATCCAGCTTATAAACAACCTGCTGGACAAAGCCGATAAAATCATAATAGGTGGCGGCATGGCCTTCACATTCAAAAAAGTTATCAACAACCTTGCAATAGGGGCTTCCCTTTACGACGACGAAGGCGCAAAAATTGTTCCGGACTTGATTGAAAAAGCCAAAAAGAACGGCAAAGAGATTATTCTGCCTATCGACTATGTTGTCGCAGACAAATTCGCAGCAGACGCTGCAACCAAAGCCGCAGATGACTCCTCGGGAATTCCCGATGGCTGGATGGGTCTCGATGTTGGTCCTAAATCTTCCGAGCTTTTTGTGAAAGCTATTTTGGATTCAAAAACCATTGTTTGGAACGGACCAGCAGGAGTATTTGAATTCGAAGCTTTTGAAAAAGCTACCAAAGCTATGGCAGACGCAATTGTTAAAGCCACGCAAAACGGCGCGATCACCGTGATTGGCGGCGGAGACACTGCAACTGCTGCAAAAAAATACGGCGCAGACAAAAAAGTCACTCACACTTCTACTGGCGGCGGAGCATCGCTGGAATTCCTTGAAGGCAAGGAGCTTCCGGGTGTGGCTGCCCTGTCGGAGAAATGATGCTAAAGAAAGAAGATCGTATTTTAATTCGCACCTCGCTTACGGAATACAGAAATCTCCTCTTCAAAGCCTTTAACGGCTCAGAAGAGGAAAAAACAAAAATAGCGAGGATAAATAGGTTATTACAAAGTTGGAAGGCAACTTAATAAAGGGATTATTATGCAAAGAAATGGAGCCACAGAACGTGGTATTTTAGTTAGTGCAACACCTTATGATACACGCATAGCGGTTTTGGATAACGGACATCTTTCTGACTTGCTGGTTGAGAATATTACTTCTAGCAGGACACTTGGAAATATATACAAAGGGGTTGTACAAAGGGTTGTGCCTGCACTGCAAGCTGCTTTTGTGGAAATAGGTTTGGAAAAGGCAGGTTTTTTGCATATAGACGATGCTATAGCCATAGACCGGGATGCTCGCATGCGCAAGGAATATGACGATGATGAATCTTCTGCCTCAGAAAATCCCAGCATTGGAGACGTATTGGAAGCCGGTGATGTTATTATGGTGCAGGTTATCAAGGAGCCCATAAATACCAAGGGCGCAAGGCTTACAACACGATTGAGTTTTACCGAACGTTTTTTGGTTTGCTATCCGAATTCAAATTTCATAGGCATATCAAAGCAGGAGAGCGACCGCAACAAGCGCAAAATTTTCAGGCAGCTTGTTCGCAAGCACAAGGCTCCGGATGTTGGCTATATTGTGAGGACGCAGGCTTTGTATGAATCTGAAAACGAGATTGTGAAACAGATGCGAAAGCTGGAAGAAAAATGGGAAATTACAAAGAGCAGTTTCAAGGCATATCCGCAAAAGAGTTGTATTTATCAGGAGTCTAATTCCGTTGAGCAGTCCATAAGGGAATATTTTAAGGAGCAAACGGATTTTGTTTATGTAGATGATGAAAACGAATACCAGAACATTCGTGAATATTTGGGCGGCGCAAATTCGGAAAATTTGCAAAAGATAAAATTGTGGAAAGGGCATGAAAGTCTTTTTGAAGCTTTTGGCATAGAAGATGATTATGAAAAAACTCTTTCTACAAAGGTTTATTTGCCACGAGGCGCATATTTGATAATAGAGCAAACCGAAGCGTTGATGTCCATAGATGTGAACACCGGTTCCAGAGTTCATGGCAGTGATCAAAACAGGGTATTTTTAGAAACCAATTTGGATGCGGCCAGAGAGATTGCAAAGCAGCTTCGCTTGCGTGATGTTGGCGGGTTGGTTATAATAGATTTTATAGATATGGAGTCTGATGAAGACAGAAAAGCTGTTGCAGACGAGTTTGGAAAAGCCATTTATTTTGACAACAAATCAAAGACCAGCTATTCCACAATTTCAAAATTCGGTTTAATGGAAGTGAGCCGCAAGCGTGTTCGCACAAATTTGGCTAGCGAAAAGCACAGCAATTGCCCGATGTGCGGCGGTTCCGGCATTGTGTATAGCATGGAGGCGACTCTTTCCCTGATAGATCGTTATCTAGCTCGCATATCAAGAAAGAGCAAAATGAAAAATGTTCAGCTTATTGTTGCGCCTCCGCTTTCTAAACTGTTAAGCGAAGACTACGGTCGCATGTTCCATTACTTGGAGCACAAACATTCTTTGGGAATTGAGCTTTTGGAAGCAGAAGACTATGTATCTCATAAATTTTCATTTTTTAATCCGGATACAGGTGAAGATATTACAGAAAAATTCGCATTTTATAGCTAGGGAGATTGCTTGGGTCAGTGGTTGGGCTAGTGATATTTCTATTTGGGAAGCTGAAATTTACGAGCGTTTTCCGAATTATTCGCATAGGTTTATCGATTATTTTGATTTGGTTGAAGCGGATTTTTATGTGATGCCAGAATCAGAAATCGTGGTGGGGTGGAGCCTTGGCACGCTTGCGCTTTTGAAGAATCTGGATAAAAAGATAAAAGAACAGAAATGGATTTTGGTTTGCCCTATTGTAGATTTTTGCGCTTGCTGGCGGCCTGCTGTTGTTAGGGCTACTACCTTGGAATCGTTTAGCAAACTGTTGGGCGATGTTGATGGCAAGGATAAATGGATGGAAAGCGCGCTCCGCTATTCGCCGGAACAGTTGAATGCCGGTTTGGAATTTTTGGTGAAAACGCAAGTTAATGTTGACGGCGCAAATATACATGCATTTTTTGGCTCACACGATCAAATTATTCCGCTGCAACAGTGCGAAGGCACTGTTTGCGAAAATCTTGGGCATTGGTTGCCGGATTACATTCGCACTGCGCCTTGGTCTGCGCTTGTGGCGAGCGATGCGTAGATTTGCAAGGATTTGCTGACTATTCTTTTTCTGTCAGTGGGTTTCCAGGCTTTTTCGCCTTTGGCTTCCATCTCTTTGAATCTGGCGTTCATTTCCATATTGGTTATGCCAACATTTATGCTTCTGTTGGGAATGTCTATTTCTATGATGTCGCCGTCTTTTACCAGAGCTATGTTACCTTTGCTCGCAGCTTCGGGGCTAACGTGGCCAATGGAGAGACCGCTTGTTCCGCCGCTGAATCTGCCGTCTGTTATAAGAGCGCAGTCTTTGCCTAGCCCCATGCTTTTCAGGTAGCTGGTGGGGTAGAGCATTTCCTGCATTCCGGGGCCACCTTTTGGGCCTTCGTAGCGAATAATAACAACATCGCCTTTTTTCACCTTCCGGTTTAAAATTCCGTTTACGGCATCTTCCTGGCTTTCAAATACAACGGCTGGCCCTGCGAATGTCCAGATTTTGCTATCAACTCCTGCGGTTTTCACAACGCATCCGTTTGGCGCAAAGTTCCCGTAGAGAACGGCCAGGCCGCCGTCTGTGCTGTAGGAGTTTGTTGCATTTCTGATAACTCCTTTTTGCCTGTCCAGATCGTGAGAGCCGTATTTTTCGCTTTGGCTGTATGCTTGCAGGCTGAACTTGCGTCCGGGTGCGGCTAAAAAGCGTTCTTGAGCTTCTTTGGTTGCTGAGCCTCTTCTTGCAATGTCCCATTTGTTAAGGTATTCGGTGAGATTTTTGCAGTGCGTCATACTTACTTTGTGGTTTAGCAGGCCGGCATTGTCGAGTTCGCCCATAATGGCTGGTATTCCACCTGCTCTGTGCACATCTTCTATATGAACATTGCTAACGCTGGGCGCAACTTTGCAAAGGCATGGTGTTGTGCGTGAGAGTTCGTTTATGTCTTTCATTGTGAAATTAACGCCGGCTTCATGAGCTATGGCCAGTATGTGCAGTACGGTATTTGTTGAGCCGCCCATTGCTATGTCCAGGCGCATTGCGTTTTCGAATGCTTCTTTTGTTGCTATGCTTTTAGGCAGAATGGATTGGTCGTTGTGGCGGTAGTATTTATCGCAAAGTTCTACTATGAGTTTTGCGGCTTGCTCGAACATGTTTTTGCGCAGTGCGTGTGTTGCTATAAGGGTTCCGTTGCCGGGGAGCGCAAGCCCGAGCGCTTCGGTTAGGCAGTTCATTGAGTTTGCGGTGAACATGCCGGAGCAGCTTCCGCAAGTGGGGCAGGCTCGGTTTTCAATTTCCTGTAAATCCGTATCCGAGACATCAGGGTTTGCGGCTGCTATCATTGCATCTATTAAATCTACATGCGCCGTATTTCCGTCTGCGAGCACGGCAACTCCGGCTTCCATTGGCCCGCCGCTTATGAACACTGCAGGGATGTTTAGGCGCATTGCTGCCATCAGCATGCCGGGGGTGATTTTGTCGCAGTTGCTTATGCACACGAGCGCATCTGCGCAATGAGCGTTTGCCATGTATTCCACTGAGTCTGCGATCAGGTCTCTGCTGGGCAGGCTGTATAGCATTCCGCTGTGCCCCATTGCTATGCCATCGTCTATTGCGATGGTGTTGAATTCTTTGGGTACTCCTCCTGCGCTTCGAATTTCCTCTGCGATTAGCCTTCCGATCGGTTGCAAATGTACGTGTCCGGGCACAAATTCCGTGAAGCTATTTACAACAGCGATAACGGGTTTTCCAAATTCATGTTCGCTTGTTCCTGTAGCGCGCCAGAGTGCCCGTGCGCCGGCCATGTTACGGCCTTCTATAGTGGTGAGTGAGCGGAGTTTCATAAAGGTAATTTAGAAAAAGCAAACTCCCCCTTGACAAACTCCCAAAATATTTCTCTTAAGGAGATAGCTCAGAGGCAAAACATATCCAAGCTGTATAGTTAAAAGATGCAGGAGTCACTCGTTATGAGTGCAATCTGGAAACCGCACCGTCTTTTGCAATACCGGCTTTTTTTGTGGATGCACTCCAGTGGAAATGGGTGTTGAGTTAAAATACTCCCACGCCGGCAAAACGCAAACCCTCTTGCCATTCTTCAAAATCTCATCCCTTGAATCTCTTGTGAGTATATAACCGTCTTTGGCTTTGAAATGTTCCAATGCAGAGAAAATTCCGTTGATTTCACGGTCTTGATTATCCGGATTCATATCGTAGCAAACTTGAACGCAAAGCGGATTTTTATTTGCATTTGCTACAAAATCACACTCTGAATTTGAATCTGAAAAATAACAGATTTCTTTTGTTTGCAAACGCANATGATTAAACACAAAGTTTTCAAGCAATGCACCTGAATTTTTGCTAAAAGAAACAGAGCTTGCGTGTATAAGCCCTAAATCGGAAAGATAAANTTTTTTNGGNGCAACGCTTTGCGCTTTCAATGACCANGCAAACNGCGGAACTACCTGTATTAAATAAGACGATTCAAAATAAGACAAATATTCAAGAACCGTTGTTGAAGACTTAACGCCGCACACGGAAGTCAATTTGCTGGGCGAAGTTTTCTGAGANGCATTGGATGCCAAATACGAAAACAACCGGCGAAGCGACAGAGCATCCCGCAATTTGTAACGCACGGCAATATCCCTGTGAATTATGTCGCTCTGCAAATTGC
>JGI24694J35173_10001240_pt1 | contig 23463 bp, 15 predicted proteins | sample TergutCo191P1_FD_35173 | JGI IMG/M metagenome (IMG submission 35173) | reverse complement strand
CGTTTCTGTTGACCAGCGTCACGGTGCCGATATTTCACGACGGCAGGGTAGTAGGCGTGGTCGGCGTGGATATTGAGCTGTCGGGAATTCAGGACATGATGGTCGGGATCAAGCCTTTTGGGGACGGAGCCACGGGGATTTTCAGCAACAATGGCTTTATCCTTGCCCATCCCGATCCGCGCCGGCTTGGGAAAAACGTCGCGGATACGGAAGCCGCAATGGTAGGGGAACATCTGGGCGACCTGATGCAAGCGATAAAATACGGCACCAATTTTAGCAGAAGGGTGTTCTCGCCGGAGGCCGATGCTTACATGATCCTTACGACTCGCCCGTTCATTGTTGGTAACAGCGTTACGCCATGGACAGCGGCGTCCATAATACCGGAAAGCACGGTGCTGGCTCCGGTGCGCCGCATGGCCATACTTTCCATTGTGCTCGGCATAGTCATTCTGGGAGTCATAACCGCTATTATTCTTGTCGTGGCCAGTTCCATTACCGCCCCGCTCAAGTCGATGGAAAAGGTTTTTGTGACAATCGGCGAAGGCGACTTTACCCCAACACTTGAAGTCAAAAGCAATGACGAGGTCGGGAACATAAGCCGCTCGCTCAACACCACGCTGGAAAAAATCAAGCATCTTATTAACACCATCAAAAACGAGGCGTTGGAGTTGTCTGGCATAGGGACGGAACTTGCGACCAACATGCGTCGGACCGCCTCGGCCGTAACCGAGATCACCTCAAACGTTCAGAAAGTCGAGAATCGCGCCATAAACCAGAGTGCAAGCGTTACCCAGACAAACGCCGCGATGGAACAGATAACGGCCAACATCGCCAAGCTAAACGACCATGTGGAAAAGCAGACGGCTTCGGTATCGCAGTCTTCCTCGGCCATCGAGGAAATGATTGCGAACGTCCAGTCGGTGACCAAAACGCTTGGCAAGAACATGGAAAACGTCAACGACCTGACTTCCGCTTCAGAGGTTGGTCGCGCCGGCTTGCAGGACGTGGCGGCGGACATAACGGAAATCGCCCGCGAATCGGAGGGGCTTCTGGAAATTAACGCCGTCATGGAAAACATCGCCAGCCAAACGAATTTGCTTTCGATGAACGCCGCCATAGAAGCTGCGCATGCCGGGGAAGCGGGGAAAGGCTTCGCGGTCGTCGCCAACGAGATTCGTAAGCTTGCCGAGAACTCAAGCGCGCAGTCGAAAACGATCAGCACTGTCCTGAAAAAGATCAAGGGGTCCATCGACAAGATCACCCGTTCGACGGAAAACGTTCTGGAAAAGTTTGAGGCCATTGACAAGAACATCAGAACGGTTGCGGAGCAGGAGGAAAACATCCGCAACGCAATGGAAGAGCAAGGGCATGGAAGCAAGCAGATACTGGAAGCCATTGGAAGCCTTAACGAGATCACCCGGAATGTAAAGGTGGAATCGGAAGAAATGCGCAGTGGTTCCGGTGAGGTTATCAAGGAAGGTAAAAACCTTAAAAACATTACCCAGGAGATAACCGGGGGCATGAACGAAATGGCCGACGAGGCGGATCAAATCAACGCTGCGGTAATCCGCGTCAACGATTTGAGCGAAATGAACCACAGGAAAATCGGCGTGCTGCTGGGAGAGGTTTCAAAGTTCAAAGCAGGAGACTGAAAAGTACCGCGCCTGCGTAAATGCGCAGGGAAACTCCCGGGGGATGGATTCCCCCGGGGATGGCTGAGTCTGGCATCGCTGCGATTGGTAGGTCAGAAGTATCGACTGATATCCCTGCATTGATATTGCGCCTTTGTAAGGGTCTTTTGGTGGCGACTATGATTTTCAAAAAATTTTACGGCGGCTGGTTGATGACACACATCTTCCGGACATATTATCTAGTAGGAATAATTCTTATTCCAAACCACAAGTAGAGGAGAGTTTAACTATGGATGACTTGTACACATCAATCGTAAACCTGGATTTTCAGTATGCGCACAGGTTTATGAACTGGCCGAGGGAAGCAAAGCACCTTCACGGGCATTCTGGGCTTTTGTCAATAGAGCTTGAGGATGTGGTGGATCCTGTCACTGGATTTGCGCACGCATGCAAGGACGGGTTTAAAAAAGCGTGGGAGGTTGTTGATCACTTTCATCATGCAACGCTGTTTCAGGAAGGCGACCCGCTTCTTGATGCGGTTCTTGCCGTATACAAAAAGGAAGGAATCATCAATGACCCTTCGCTTTGCGTTCCCCTCAAAAAGATTGACAATCCCCTTGCCTGGTCATACCCGGAGTACAGGATAGTTGTTACCAAAAAGGTTTCCACCTGCGAGAACCTTTGCGAGCTTTTTCACGAGCTTCTCAAAGACAAAATGCCGATCAAAAAAATTACCATGCGTTCGTCCCTTCTTAATGCGGCGAGTAAATGCTTTCGGTAGGTAGTGCCCGCCGATACTGCGGGGGCTGACAAACGGCACATGTCCCAAAGGTGGTATTGCACCGCCTCTGGGACATGTGCCCAAGGCTTTAGCGAACTAGGGCCTTTCGGTTTTTAAGGGAACCGCTGATTAAACCTTCATGATCCTGGAACTGCCCCGTTCCTTCTCAAGCACTTTCTGGCAGGGGTAAAAATAGTTAAGAAGATTGTCATAACGGGAATACGCCGCGTCCAGGGCGGCCAGCCCCCTGTTATCCGAAAAAGCGGGCGTAGCCGACGATTGTCCTGACCGAGGCGAGGTTCTTTTGTTCCACGAAGCAGTTGTCGTTTTTTCTTTCTACTTGGGGGACTCGGAAACGGTGGTTTGACCACCCCCCAAGCCCCCCCTGTTTCCTACAGCAACCTTTCCAACTCGTCCACAAGCCCAGCGAAAACCTTGCACGCCGCTTGCACCGGCTGTGGCGTGCCCATGTCAACCCCGGCTACCTTGAGCGCGTCGATGGGGAAGCGCGAGCCGCCCGACTTCAGGAAGGCGAAGTAGTCGTCGCGCTCCTTCACGCCGCCGTCCGACACCCGCTGCGCAAGGGCGAGGGCCGCGGAAATGCCGGTCGCGTACTTGTACACGTAAAACGCCCGGTAGAAATGGGGAATGCGCAAACCCTCCATGTCGCTTGCGGCCTCGAGCACCATTTCGGGGCCGAAGTATTTTTCCAGCAGCTTGCGGTACTCGCCGCGCAGAACCTCCACCGTCAACGGCGTGCCGCCTTCCTCCAGCGCATGGGTTATGGACTCGAACTCGGCGAACATGGTCTGGCGGTACAGCGTCGCCAGAATGTCGTCCGCCCGCTTGTTGACGAGGTACAGCCGCAGATCCTTGTCACCGTCGGCCTCGGCCTTCTTTTGCAGGTGGCGGAACAGCAGATCCTCGTTGAAGGTGCTGGCGACCTCGGCCTCGAAGATCGTGTAGTTGTAGTGCATNAAGGGATTGGCGCGGGATGAATNCCACGAGTGCATCGAGTGCCCGCCCTCGTGGGCAAGGGTAAAGAGGTCGCGGATGCTGTCCTCCTTGTAGTTCATCAGGATGTAGGGATCGCCGNTAAAGCTGCCAGCCGAGAACGCCCCCGATCGCTTGCCCTTGTTCTCGTAGCGGTCGGCCCAGCGACCCAGAAGCCCTTCCCTTTGCGTCGAGACGTACTCGTCGCCGAGGGGGGCAAGCGCCTGCGAGATAAGATCGACGGCCTCGTTCCACCCGGTTTTTTTTTTCACCGACTGAACCAGCGGCGTGTACACGTCGTAGTGCCGCAGATCGGGCAGACCCAGCGCCCGTTTTCGCAGGGCGTAGTAGCGATGCAGTGCGCCAAGGTTCTCGCCCACCGTGGCGACAAGGTTGTCGTACACCTCCTCGCCCACGTTGTCGGGGAACAGCGCCGCGGCGCGGGCCGAGGCATGTCCGCGCACCCGCGCGTTTATCACGTCCTGCTTTACCGATCCGGAATAAAGGCTGGCGAGCGTGGTCTTGTGGGACTCAAAACGCTTGTAGAATTCCTCGTATGCCATGCGGCGAATTTCGCGGTCGGGGCTTTCCAGGAACACGGAAAAACTCGACTGCGAAAGCGGTCGCATACCCTCGGGCGTGTCGATGGTGCCAAAGTCCAGATCTACGTTGGTCAACACCGAGAAAGTCCCGCCGGGTACCCCCTCCACCTCGGAGTGCATCGCAAGGATCCGTTCCTCCTTGTCGCTCAAGATGTGGGGTCGATAGCGCAGGATTCTTTGCAAGTATATGCGGTAGTCGGCCATGCGCGGGTGGGCGAGAAACCTTTCCATGTCGCCCTCTGGAATGGCCAAAATCTCGGGATTCGACCACGCGGATGCGGCCTGGGCCTTCGCTCCGGCCATGGTGATCTTTCCCGACATCGTCCGCGCTACGCTGGAACCCTCGTCCTCGCTCTGACGAAGCATTGCATAGTAACCCAGCCTCTCGCCAAGAACGCCGAAGTCGCGGCTAAAGTCCATGTAATCGGCAAGACTTTCCGCCGACTTTGCAAGGGTTCCCTTGAATGCCGGTATCCGTTCCGCCATTTTTTCGAATTCCCCAAGCCCTTTGTACCACGCCTCGTCGTTGGCGAAAAGTTTTGAAAGATCCCATGTGTCTTTTTCGGCAATCTCGTGCCGGGCGGGAATGCCGATAGTCGTCTCGCTCATAGATAATACTCCTCAGATTATTTGGCCCCAGATGGGGAATGTGAAAATCATTCGCTAAAAGTCCAGGCGCTGATGTCGAAAGTGTAGGTGCCGGCTTTTGCGCCGCCGCTTGTGTAAAACTCAAGGAAGGATTCCCCGAACTGGCCCATAGCCGCGGGGGAAAAATCCATGCCGGCGGGTAGGGTTATCGAAGTCAGCGGGCTTCTGGAAAACGCCATGTTCCCGATCTCCTTGACGCTGTCTGGTATGACGATGGCGTTTAGCTCATTGTCGGCGAACGCCCCTTCCGCGATGACGGTAACGGTGTCCGGCAGGATGACCGAGGTCAACTGGTTCCATGCGAACGCCCAATACCCGACGGATTTTACGCCGCGGGGTATGATGACCGAGTCCAACCAGTTGTCGGCGAAGGCGCTGTTTGCGATGGTTCTGACGCTGCCGGGCAATGTGACCGAACTCAACTGATTGCGGGCGAACGCTCCCTCCGCAATCAAGGCGACGCCGTTGGGTATGACCACCGAGCTTAACCAGTTCCTCTCGAACGCCCATTCCCCGATTTGGGTGACGCCGGGCGGAATGACGATCGAGTTAAGCTGGTTCCCTGAAAACGTTCCCGCCGCGATACTGGTAACGCCATTGGGTATGACCACCGAACTCAGGCAGTTCCATGCGAACGCCCATTCCCCGATTTGGGTAACGCCCTCGGGAATGACGACGGAGTTCAGGTGGTTCCAGAGAAACGCGCTTTTCCCTATTGAAGTAACGCTGTCGGGTATGAAAACGGAGCCCAACTGTCCGTCGGCGAATTCGCCCTCTTTGATGGAGGTAACGCCGGTGGGTATGACGACTGAACGTAGTTTGTCGGGGCTTGTTTCCATAAGACACTCACTGTAATGATAGCATGGTTTCGGATCAATTCTCCAGTATCGTTATCTCCACGCGGCGGTTTCTTCTTCTTCCTTCCTCGGTCTCGTTGTCCGCCAGCGGCATCAACGCGCCGTGGCCGCGCACCACGATGCGATCCGGCGTGCGTACGTTCATTGCAATGAGGTATTCGGCCACGACCGCGGCCCGTTCCGTGGAAAGCCTGAGCCTTCCCTCCGGCGTGCCGGCAAGCGCGGTGTGACCGCTCACCATAATGTCGCGTTCCGGAAAGCGCATGAGTATCTCGGCGATCCTGTCGATTTTTTCCCTTTCGCCTGGGAGCATAACAGCGGTGTCCGCATGGAACTGTATGTCCTCCATGGTTATGGTTATGCCCTCGTCAACCGCGCGTACATAAACGCCCTGGAGTCCAAGTCGCTCTATGTCGTCGGCTATTTCCCGGGCCAGCCTTTCCCTGTCCATGACTTCAGACTCGACGATCTCCGCCTCGGCCCATGACCTGAATTCGAATATCCTGCCGTTGGACAGTTCCAGGACGTAGCGGAATTCCTCTTTGTAGGCGACAGGCTGTCCCAGTTCCGTATCCCAGAACACTATCTGATCCGATGCGCCCGTAATTCGCCTTGGCCAGATTCTGCCCTGCACCGGTGGGGGATCGGAGCGGATGCGGTAGGTGACGGAAAACGCCGGGAAGTATCTGCCCCTCCATTCGCGTTCCCCCAGAAATTCGTAATAGGCGGTGAAAGGTATGCGGTACGGTTCCGGTATGCCGAAGTTTTCGCGAAAGTCGTGAACCGCGTATCCCTCATGGCTCCATCTGTCGCCGGGGAACAGCGGCCTGTCGGGAAACACTGGCACGTTTCGTATTATTGGCATGAAGTACCGGCTGCCCACGGTCATGATGCCCTGGCGATCCCTGTAAAACTCCGAGTCGTATTCCCTTGAAAACTGGAAACTTCTTACCGCGGAGGTTGGCGTGCCGAAAGCCATGCCTGTTGCGGCCGTCGCCCTTTCCGATGTCTGAACCGTGATCCTGTGCTTTCCGACCCCGTTTTCCTCGGAGACTACCTCCACGGCGACTCTGTTGAGGATTTCGGATCTATGGCTAAGCCTGCGGTCGATGAACACGTCCTGATGAATGGTTAGGATGATGCGGTGTCTGTCGCCTGCGCGGTGCCGATAGTAGAAAAACTCCTGTGCGCCCAGCGACTGCAGGGACAGCGATAGAACGAAAGCGGCGAGTAAAAGCCAGCGTATGCCTAGGTATCCAGATTTCAAGGCATTCCCCCTACTTCCATTGTAGCGGGTTGGGTAGTGGGTTTCAAGGTATAAAATTAGAGTATGCACAGGAATCGTAGTTCATCCTGAGGCTCATTTGCCAAAAAATAGATAATGGCAAAAAAGTTCTTGACTTATTCCCCCAATCTGTCATAATCTTCATGCGGTGATTTTGTGATGGCAAGGATTATCATAACATAAAAACATAAGACACCAGCACGAATTGCGGCAAACATTTTCAAAAACGGAGATTTTTATGTCAAACAGTTTAAAAAGCAAGATCATCATCCCGATCATCGGACTTTTGTTCGCATTGGTCGCCTTTCTTACCGTGCATGTGTCGGTGACCACGACAAACATGGGGGAAACCCTTTCGCAGGAAGCGGCAGTCATGGCCGACGCGCTTTTGGACGAACGGATGGCCGCGTCCTCGCAGGCGGCGCGCGGCTACCTTCAAGTTCTGGAAAACCACAACCTGATGACCGCCCGCGCCATCGCCGGCAGCCAGTCGCTTCTTACATTTGTAAGGAACTGGAATGCAAACATAAACAGACCGGGCAACAGGATGGCCCTGTATCAATACCTGATGGGCAGGAAAGACGAGCTTGGGATAACCTCCTTCGTGGTTGCGGACAACGTCGGAAACATTATCCTGCGCTCCCACGACCTTGCCGCGTATGGGGATTCGGGCCTCATATCCCCGCCAATCGCCCTGGCGCTAAACTACGGCCAGGCCACCACGGTCTACTCCTCGACTGCGGCCATGGCGATGGGGATGTCCGGTGCCTCGCCGATATGGGACGGCGGCAACATCATCGGCACGATTTCGGCAATCCTGGACATCAGCACCAACGACTTCGTTGACAGTTTCGGCGAGACTTTCGGCGCTGCGGTCACTATTTTTCGAGGCACCGAATCCATTTCGTCCACCCTCATCCATCCGGAGACGGGCGCCCGCGCCGTCGGCACCCACGTTGCGCCCCATGTCTCGGAAGTCGTGCTCGACCGCGGGGAGCCCCTCATTCTAGATCTGATGATTTTCGGGATATTGCCACATACCGCCTACTATTTCCCGCTGCTCGGCTGGGGCGGCACGCCAATCGGGATGTTCTTCATCGGATTCTCCACCCAGTATGTGCTGGATACGACCTCCGACCTGCAGACATTCACGACAAGGACGGCCTCTGACATACGGCGCTTCATGATTATCACCGGGATTGCCGCCCTTGTCGTGATCGGTGCGGCGATGTTCCTGTACCTTATGTGGATTTTGAAACCCCTCGACCTTCTGAAAAACAACCTTGACGACATAGCGAACGGCGACGCAGATCTGACGAAACGGCTTCCGATAACGGGCAAGGACGAAATAGCCAAAGCCTCCATCTTTTTCAACAAGTTTATGGAAGATCTCCGCAGAATGATCGTCATGATAAAACAGCAGGCGGGAACCCTGAACGACATCGGCAACGACCTTGCCAGCAACATGATCGAGACGGCCTCGGCCATGAACCAGATTACCGCGAACATTCAGAGCATCAAGGGCAGGGTGATGAACCAGAGCGCGAGCGTCACCGAGACCAACGCGACGATGGAGCAGGTCACGGTCAACATCGACAAGCTGAACAATCAGGTCGAACGCCAGACCAGCGCGGTGTCCGAATCGTCGGCCGCGATCGAGGAGATGCTCGCCAACATCCAGTCCGTGACGACGACCCTTGTCAAGAACGTGGAGAACGTCAACGAACTTCAGGTATCGGCCGACGAGGGCAAGTCCAGCTTGCAGGAAGTGGTCGGGGACATTCAGGAGATTGCCAGGGAGTCCGAGGGGCTTATGGAAATCAACTCGGTGATGGAGAACATCGCAAGCCAGACAAACCTTCTTTCGATGAATGCGGCGATCGAGGCGGCCCATGCGGGCGAGGCTGGCAGGGGGTTCGCGGTCGTGGCCGACGAGATCCGCAAGCTGGCCGAATCCTCCAGCGAGCAGTCCAAGGTGATCGGGAACGTGTTAAAGAAGATCAAGGACTCGATGGACAAGATCACCCGCTCCACGGACAGGGTTCTGGACAGGTTCGAGGCGATAGACCGGAGCGTAAATCTCGTCGCGGAGCAAGAGGGGACGATCAGGAACGCGATGGAGGAGCAGGGCCACGGAAGCAAGCAGGTTCTGCAGATGTCCACCCTTGTAAGCGAGATAACCCAGCAGGTCAAGGGCGGCTCGCAGCAGATGCGCGAGGGCAGCAGGGAGGTCATTCAGGAGACCCAAAATCTGGAAAGGGCGACGCAGGAAATAACCAACGGCATGAACGAGATGGCGGCCGGCGCCGATCAAATAAACAGGGCAGTAAGTACCGTCAACGACCTTACCGGCAAAACCAAGGAGAACATCTCCTCGCTGGTACGGGTTGTTTCGCAGTTCAAGGTTTGACACGCAGGCAGACGGCGGGACAGCATTCCCGTCGTCTGCCCCCTCCCCACCCCAAAAACATCATGACATGCGATATCTCGCATTTATCCGAAGAAACCACTTGATTCTTTTTTTAGGTCTGGCACACTTGTAAGAAAGGCTAGCTGATGTCACGGGGTGTCCACAATCTGTCCTACCCCCTCCCCCCGTAGGAAAAAAATGCCAAAACATACTGGAGGATGCTATGAAGATCGGTTTAAGAATCACGTTGCTTATGGTCATTCTGAATGTGATAAGCATAGGCGTGATAGGCACCGTACTGATTGTCCGGGCATGGGAAACCGCCGACAATCTTGCGGGGAATTTCGCATTGGTCAGGGCCAGTCAAATCGGCGGGGAATTTGACAATTTCCTTGAAGATCACTGGTACATGGTAAACATCGCGGCCGCCATGTTCGGGCAGTTCGAGTCAATCCCTGTCGAGGGACGGCGGGCATTTTTGAATAATGCGGTAAAAAGTCTGGTGTACAGCGGCCAGTCTATCGCCAATGCCTGGAGCATCTGGGATCCCGACATTCTTGAAGGCAATGATCAGGCGTGGATTGGCGCGCCGGGCACGGATGAACAAGGGCGGTTTGTCCCGGGCTATGTCCGCAACATAGAAGGGGATATCACCGTGCACCTGAGACGGGATTTTGAAGCCGACGACTTCTACCTTTTACCCAAAAGACTTGGCAGACAAATCATGACCAACCCTTATGACAGAATTCTAGCAGGAGAACGGAGAAATGTGGCCACCATCTCCGCGCCGATACGCAATTCCGCCAATGCAATCGTGGGGGTTATCGGCCTGGACATTTCCCTGATTCAACTTAACACAATGGGTCAGGAAATCGAAAGGATTTTCCCCGGCACCTTGACAGCGGCGTTCAGTAACGATGGCACCGTTATCTCGCACGCCGATGAAACGCGCATAGGAAGGAACATTATGGAAACGGAAGCGGACATGTTGGGGGAACATCTAATTCCTTTCGCAATGTCCATCCAGCATGGCCTTGAAGCCACGTTCGATATTCTTATAGGGGGGACAACCCATCGATTCTTTGCTGTTCCAATCGCTATTGCCGATTTTCAAGATACCTGGACATTTGCCATCGCGCTTCCGTTGGACGAAGTTCATGAGGACACCTACGCGATGATTCTGTTTGCCATTATAATGTGTATTGTCATGCTTCTGCTGGTAATTGTGGCGGCGCTTTTCGTGTCCAGAAGTGTCGCCAAACCCATCGTGAACATGGCGAATATACTTAACGATATTGCATCTGGCAAGGGGGATTTGACGGTACGCCTTCCCGAGGAAGGTTCGGGGGAAACTGCCAACGCTTCCCGCTACTTCAACCAGACCATCGATAAAATCAGGGAGCTAATCGTCTCCATCAAACGCCGAGCGGGAGAGCTGTCCGATATCGGCAACGAGCTTGCCAGTAACATGACGCAGACGGCATCGGCCATGAACGAGATTACTGCGAACATCACGAGCATCAAAGGCAGGGTAATGAACCAGAGCGCCAGCGTCACCGAAACGAACGCTACCATGGAACAGGTTACCGTCAACATCGACAAACTCAACAGTCATGTCGAACGCCAGACTGGTGCCGTGGCGCAGGCGTCGTCGGCCATAGAGGAAATGATGGCCAACATCCAATCCGTTACCTCGACACTTGCGAAGAATGTCGAGAACGTTAAAAGCCTTCAGTCATCGTCGGAAGCTGGCAGATCCAGTCTGCATGAGGTGGCGGACGACATTCAGGCGATTGCCAAAGAGTCCGAGGGCCTTATGGAAATCAACGCCGTGATGGAGAACATCGCTAGTCAGACGAACCTGCTTTCGATGAACGCGGCGATCGAAGCGGCCCATGCGGGAGATGCCGGCAGGGGGTTCGCCGTAGTCGCCGACGAGATACGCAAACTGGCCGAATCATCCAAGGAGCAGTCCAAAACCATCGGGATGGTGTTAAAGAAGATAAAAGGATCTATCGACAAGATAACCCGTTCCACCGAAAATGTTCTTGGCAAATTCGAAGCGATAGATCATGGGGTAAGGACCGTGGCGGAACAAGAGGAGATGATCCGCAACGCAATGGAAGAACAGACCCAGGGAAGCAAGCAGGTCCTGGATGCGTCTGGGCAGGTGAGTGAGATAACGCAGCAGGTAAAGGGCGGCTCGGTGGAGATGCTCGAAGGAAGCAAGGAGGTCATTCAGGAAAGCAAAAACCTGGAGATGGCGACACAGGAAATAACCAACGGCATAAACGAGATGGCAACCGGTGCGGACCAAATCAACAGGGCGGTCAACAGTGTCAATGAGCTTAGCAACAAAAACCGGGAAAACATTTCCGTTTTGGTGCAGGCCATTTCGCAGTTCAAGGTTTAAAAAAAGCAACCCGGCACCTGAAGGAAGCACTGATTAAATCCAATGCGGATTTAATCAGCGGTTCCCTAAACAGCGGGTGTCGGGTTTGGGTTTACAAAATTGTATTCCTTCGCCTGTTCAGTCACTTCGACGGCATGACCTGAACGAAGATAGTACAGCCATATTTTACAGACCTTGCCTGCGGGAGCGGCGAAAAGTTCCGACACGGCTCTGTAATAACACGCCATCTGCGTAATGTGCTCCATGGGGTTTTCCTGGCTGTCCGTTTTCAAGTCAACCACATATACGGTTTCGGCATCCTCAAAGACCAGGTCGATTATCCCGTTTATGAAGAAAAAGTCGTTTTCATTGGTGTAGATCAGACTGCGGAACGGGAATTCGCTTTTTCGAGTTTCCGATCCGCTTGCCACGGTTCCCAGCGGCGAATGGATAAAACGCCGCGCAAGTTCCTTTCCTGCGTCAAGAAAGGCCTTAGCTTCGCTGTCGTTCAGAAAGCCTTCCAGTTTTGGCGGGATAACCGCATCCTTTTTCTCCAAGAGCGCTTCCACGCATATATGGGCGATTGTACCGAAACTTCCCTGGTTGAATTTTTCACCGTCCCCCGCATGGGTTTTCGCATAGCGGTTAAGCTGTTTGTCAACCTTTTCAAAAACATCCGATGCATTGTCGCCAGAATATTCATCGCTTATGGTAAACGATCCAAACAGCATGTCATCGGCCGCGGCTTTTAAAGACAGGGCCGTCGGGGAAAAAAGTTTTTTACCGACATATGGAGTTTTCACAATGGCCGCATCGTGGTAGTAAGACCCCGCAATTTCCAGAAAAGCATTCAGGCCCTTCCTGTCGTTAGAAAAACGGGATCCCCGATCTTCGGCATTGCGGATATATTGTTCGGTATACGAGGGGATTTTCTCCAAAGCAAAAAAGGAAGATGACATATCCTCGCGAATATGCGCGCCGAATGCCGGCAAACACAATCCAAAAAAGGTATTGCCCTCAAGGATGGAATCACCGCTAAGACCTGCGTCTTCCTTTTCAAGCACTTTTTTGGTTTGCATATCGATGTATTGTTTGAACAGCAGGGGAAAATTCTTATTGGCTTCATCGGTATTTTCATCGACACTCGGTGGCGGCTCAACGCCGCAGGATTTGCTGACGCCAAGACAGCCCGAAATAAAAAGCTCCTCTTCTGCGCGGGTCATGCCCACATACAAAAGACGGCGCAGTTCCGCCGTTTCTTTGCCCTTTTCGGTGGCAAGCGAGCGATCCCAAAAATAGTTGCGTCTGATCTTCTTTATGCTCTCGCATTCAGTTGGGAGGGGGGGATTGACCGTAAGGCCGTACTCGGTTTTGAAAATATCGTCGCTGACATCATTCCCGCCTTTTTTGTCGCAACAACAGAGGAACACCACGGGAAATTCAAGCCCCTTGCTTTTGTGTATCGTCATAAGGTGCACTGCGCCTTGGCGTTCAAGGGGGATGTCAATATCGCGTAAACGCTCGCCGGTTTGGTCAAGGTTTTGAATATAGTCGGTAAAGGCCGCAAGCCCCATTGGCCTTGCGTTGTTTTCATCGGCCTGCACCGCCAGATGAAAAAGGTAGTCATACATTTCACGAAACGCGGTGGTCTTGGGGTTCCATTCGGTTTCGTAACGATATCCCTCACCAAACCACAACTCACTCACCAAAGAACTGATGCTTTGCTCACATGCCAATTCGATAATTTCCCGATAGATACGCTGTCCGTGGAGATATTTTTCTCTGTCCTTGTCGGAAAGACTGGAAACGGGTTCGTCACCGAAGGGGGCCAGGACACTTCCTTCGGTCACGGCAAGACAAGCCGCGACCCCCGACACGGAAAGGCCGGCAAAAGGCGAGCGCAGCATTTGCGCGTATGCGGCTCTGTCCATTGGATACGCGACAAGACGAAGGACGGACATAAGGTCGTTTACCGGGCCGCCGTAGAAAAAACCGTTCATATCCTCGTTGGCGTAGGGGATGTTCAGAAGCATGAGGTGCTTTTCAAAAAGATGTTGTGGGCTGCGGGTACGGAACAGGATCGCTATATCGTTGGGCCGGTATCTTTGCCCGCCTGCGTCGTCTTTTTCGTCCAGCAACGCCCTGATTTTTTCCGCGACATAACGGGCCTCGTTTTCCACAGGCGACAGGCGTTCCGGTTCCTCGCCGAAAGACCCATCGGCAGGTTCGTCCGCCGCATCCTGCTTGTCCAATATGCAAAGCGTTATTTTCCCCCCGGTTTTTTTGTCCGCCTTTAACGGCGTGTAGGTCGCCTCGAAAGTGGGCAGTTTTGGCGAATCTGGGACAAAAACGGCTGGGTGCGCGGCGGCCGTCGCGGTTTTTCCTTCAGGGTCAAATTCGCACCCGCCAAAAATGGTGTTAAACGCTCCGATTAGCATCGGGGCGGATCGGTAATTGGTTTTTAGGGGCAGTTCCATGTCGCCAAGTTCGCTTTTAAGTTTTCGGAATACCGAAACATCGGCATTGCGAAAACGGTAGACGGACTGCTTTTCATCCCCCACAAAAAAAAGTTTCCCCAAAGATAGATCCCGGGCGGTTGGAACGTGCTTGCCGAAAAATTCCTGTTTTTCTGCCAGTAAAAAAAGAATGTCCTTTTGCAGTTCATTGTTGTCCTGGAATTCGTCGATCATTATCGCACCGAAAGTTTCCTTTTCGCTCTGTCGTATGTCACGTTGTTCCAAAAGAACAGCTTTCGCAAGACGAGCGACATCGCCGTAGGTTAAAACCCCTTCAGTTATTTTTCGATCGGCGTAACGATGCTGAAGTTCCGACAAAAGCATCAACACCGAATAGATTAGCCCTGCCTGCAAACAGAACACGATCAGCGCAGAAAATTCGCCGAACAATGAACGCATTTCCTTTACGATATTTTTTGCAGGATTATCCTTTGGCGAACCTTTCAACAAGCTAACATCTATCAACGCCGACAGAAACGAAAGAACGTCCAGCATGATCCCGCGCAGGGGGTGGGATTCGGCCCAATCAACCGCGGATTTATGCGGGATGTCTGACAATTGCTCAAAAAAATCGGCAAGGGCTTTTTTGTCGGGGAAAACGACATGGCCGTCATTGTACTGCTTAAGAATCGGGCCAATGTCAAGATGGTATTTTTCGTTTCCCCAGTACACATCGGTAAGCTCGTCCAGTTTTTGAAGTATCATGCCGCTTTGCTTTTCCCATTCCTTGCAGATTATGGCAAACTGGGTTTTGATATCCCTTTGGGGATCGGCAGGCAGATCGTCGATGTGGGTGTATTTAAGCAGAGCATCGGCGAAAATATTTTTGGCGATGTACATGGGACTTTTTCGGATATAAAGCCGTTCCATCGCCGGATGCTCGCGGTTGGCAATAAGAAAAGGCAGGGACTCGTCAAGGGCAAGCTGACGGCAACGGTCTTCGTCAATGGAAAAATCCGGGCTTATGCCGTAGCGGTTTGCGGCCTGCCTGACAATCGATGCGCAGTAGGAATCCAGCGTCTGAATTCGCGCCTGGGAAAATTCCTCCAGTGCCTGCCTTGCAAGTCTTCCTTTTTCGCCAGTATCCCCATTTGCCCTTTCCGCAAGTTCGCGGTGGATACGCCGGTACATCTGCGCTGCGGCTTTTTTGGTAAAGGTAAGTGTCAGAATTTCTGGCACGCGGAGTCTCTGTTCGGTAACCAACCACGAATAGCGGTTGGCAAGAACCATTGTTTTCCCGGAACCCGCACCAGCGGCAACCACCGTGTTCTTCGTGCAATAGACCGCGTTTTCCTGCTCGCTATTCAAAACCGGTTTTGTGTCAGACTTCATAGTGATTCCTTGTGATTCCTCATTTTATCTTATAAAGTGTGCGACATACTTTATTGTACCCACAGCCTTGGCAGTGCCCAGAAAAGGATGGGGAAACAGGAAAATCGCCGCTAGAAACTTCCCTTGCAAAGCGACAGACTTTCTCGTCAAATTCGTTCATTATATCTGTAAAGACATCACCTGCGCGAACGATACGGTCAGTCTCTTTTTTTGGATTGTTCACATTGCTCAACGCATGTTGTATGAACCCAAACCAAACCTGTGTCCTGACATCCCTTATGCTAAAAAACAGCGTGGTATGCACTTCTTTTTTAAGCGCGACTTCGGCAAGACGCAGGTACGCAGGAATCTGAAAGTCGGTAAGCCCTTCCGTTCCGAAGCAGTCCGAAAGCCTGGGTATTCTAGTCACCTTGAAGTCCACTATGGCCAAGGAACCGTTGGCGGAGGAATCCTTTCTGGCATCTTCCAGTATGCAGTCAACTATTCCGTTAAGGCAATATGACCCGTTTTCCAGAGTATAGCGCGGTTCGCTTGCTACTACGCGGAAACCCGCAAAAAAAGAAATGAATTCGGCAAGAAATATTTCCAGGCGTACATAGAACAGCTTTTTTTCGGCCCGCAAAAGACGAGCAGTCAACATGCTCATTTCGGTTTTGTCGCCACCGGGCAAGGCAGGGAAACACGCGAAAACCGTTTCTATTTTTTCAGAAAGCAACCGGCGGTAGGTATTGGGCAATTCGGGTTTTGGGTTTTTGTCCGTGCCGGAATCTACGGGCAGACTTATCGCATCGCCTGTTTTCATCAGATCGTCCAAGAAAAGATTCAAGACGGCATGATACACCAGTCCGGTTATATTGTCCGCCATGAGTCCGGTTTCTATTTCGAGATCCTCCAGGTTTAACACCCTTGCGAAAATCCATTTGAACGGACATTGAAAATAATAGCCCAGCGAGGAAGGTGAAACACTCAAAGGGTTTCCGTCCCTGCAAAACCGCTTGCGAATTACCGCAGACAAGGGATGATCTGCGGGATAGGTGTCGCCCGGCGCATCATCGCCAAACGACAATGCGCCATTCCTTCTGCGTTTCCATGCTTCAAAACCTTCCCCCTGCCTTGCATGGATAGCCTTGGCCGCGGTTGTCGCACCCAGTTCCCCCTCCCCCCCAGGCGGTTCGCAGAAATGCAAGGAAGCGTAAAAACTACTTTCCGCCATGTAGAGATCTGCGGCGAATTTTTCTTTGTGCTCCGGGGTTTCGCCGAAACGCTGAATGGGTTTCAGGGCCGCATTGATGGCGCTGTGCGGAATGGCGTAATCGGTAAACGTTTTCTCGGAGCAGAAAAATGCTGCTGGCAGTCTGGAATTAAACTGGTGCAGATCGATATATGCCAGCGACACGTCGTTATCGCTTATCCCAAGTTTTTTTCGCTTGCTGCCGGGAAGGAACGCAAGCGGGCAAAAGGCGATCCGAAGATTGTCCTGGCTTGCGCCAAGGACGATATGGCAGTCAAACGGCGCGGGTGCGGAGGTACGATAAGGAAGAATCGCCACGCCAGAAGCGGACTGCTGCGCAAGGTACTCGACATCCTCAAGGTACCTCGTAAAAAACGCATAGGGATCGGGAAGGCGCACATCGGGATACGACCTCTCTATTTCGGCCAGGTACATCAGCTCGGAAATACAGCGGGAAAGGACAAGGTCGGTTTCCTTAAGGCAGTTTTCCATGTCAAAGAAGCGTTCGCGAAAAACGAAATAGTTTTTCCTGATTTCGGCGAACGATTTGGCATGGCGGATTGCGTTCGCCCGCCGCTTCAAATCCTCGAAAAAAAACTTGGTTCCGGGTTTGAAACCGCCGAAAGGACGCGAGAAGGCGTCTTCCCATACATTGACTTTGGTCTGCTTTTCGTCTTCGCCCTCCGTCCATGATGTTATGCAGTTGTTTTTTATGCCAAAGTCGATAAGATCCTGGATTTCCCGGTCGTTCTTCCAAGGCAGCCGCCGGTTCAACAGCAACGCCGTCATCGACGAAAAGGAAAAATCCGACGACGAGCAGCCCGCGATGGCCGTGAAAAACTGCCCCGCGGGATACGATGCCAAAGCCTTGCCCGCCTGCTTGATGTACGGAATGTTCCTGTTCTCGAATTCCCTGAAAAGATAGGGGCCGTAGTCTTCCGCATCGGGAACGCTTACCGATATGGAATCCCAGGGAATGTTTTTGTTTTGGCGCAGGGACAGAATGTACAGAGCCGCCTCGGTTATTTCGCTGCGGGAATTCGTGTAAAAGAAAACGTCATGATTTTGCCGCTCGGCCCCGTCCGTTTCAACGATTTTCACATGTTCGCTGGCCCCCAGCAACTCCCTGTATTCGTCAAAGTCCAAAAGCGCTTCCGAAAAAAAGATGAAACATTCCTTTCCGGTGTCATCGAAAGGGGGCGTTTCCCAGGCGGGTTCGAAAAGCTCGCGGCTGGCAAGGAACTGCGCATATCGCAAAGCCAGGGTGAACAGATCGCGGTCCTCGCCGGACAATTCCATTGCCGCCCGCGCCGCGGAACTTTCCTGGATGTCGGCAATGCGCAGGCCGGTGATCTGCCTGAACCAGAGGGCAAGATGGGGCAAAATCCCCGCGAGCCAATCCGTAAAGGAATCCGCCTGCCGCGCCCATCGGGTTTGAATCAGCGCGGAAAAAACTGGTTCCTTGTTTTCGGCGCAGAGATCCGCGTTTTCCCGTATCAACATGCTGACAAACATTTTTCTTAGGACAGAGGGAATGCTCTGCCTGTTCTGAACCTTCGAGCGAATCGAGTTCTGCTTGAACCTGTCCCATGCGATGAATTTTTCCATGGCGACCGTGCCGCCGCGCCGCAGTAAAAGCAACCTGTCCACCCAGCGGAAAACCGCTATATCCGTCGGGAAAACGAAAAGCGCGGAAGGGTTGTCGATGTTATCAAGAAGAGTTGTTTCGATACGGTTCATTTTTGGTTTTGTGTCCCCCTTTGGCGATGCGCCCATTACTCGCTCCCTTGTTTACTATACCATGGCAGGCGAGCGAAAACAACCGCGTCAGAAGCTGGCGCGCCAGAGGCTCTTAAAACTGCATTTTCAGTGGAAGTTCTTGCAAAATTGAAATTCTGCAAGAGGTCTATTCTTCATCTATGGCGGCAAGCAACTGTTCGATTTGTATCATCACATAATCCTGGAACCTTGGGGGCAACTCGTTGAAAAGGCTGGTAAGCCGTTGCAGCTTTTCCGCCGGGGTGGTGAAGAACATGCTTCCCGCGCCGTCCTTCAGCCACGCTTCGCTCACCCCGAAAGTCAGGGAGATAAGGTGGATGATCCTGTCGTTGACTCGGCGTTTGGCATTTTCAATGTCCGCCATGTAACCATTGCTGAGAAAAATCGCACTGGCAAAGTCTGTCTGGGACATTTTAAGGGAAATTCTGAGGTGCTTTACCCGCTCATTGACGGTCATTAAGCAAATATAGCTGAAGGATGCTCGCCAAGCAAGGGATGATTTTCACTAAGCGAGTGGTTTTCTTGATACGGCTTGACTATATTCGCATAGCGAGTTAATATTTCGCATACAGAGGTTATGTGTGACCAAAGACGAAAAGCTGGGCAAGGTTGTACGGAATTTTTCCATGTTGCCCGAGGAGAAGCAGGATCTCGTCCTCGGTATCTTGCAGGCACTGGTGTTCGCCAGCGGCGGGCGGGAAGAGGCTGTCCCCGCCGAAACCAACCCCAAGGAGGCGGATGGGGACATCCAAGTATAGAAGTCACATATTCTCTCATTTCCGGATACTCGGGCAGAAGCTAGCCTGCCTTTGTATATCCCTGCCCTTGTGGGCAGGTAATCTTATGACTGCCCGCCAAAAACAAGGAGAAGGCGGGCATCACCCAAAGGAGTTTTTTGTGAAAAAACAAAAACAATCGTTCAAATTGTTGCGTGTAGCCGTAGTGTCGGTTCTTGCCATGGCCGCCCTTGCCCTGACGGGCTGTCCAAACGGCAACGACACTTCCGCCGAGCCCACGCCGGCGCCTGCCCCCGCGGTGCCGATAACCGTGACCATTACGGGGATACCGTCCAGATACCACGACTCGTGGGGGGAATTTTCGTTGCGGCATCCTGGAACCGGAAGTGGTGCTGGCTGGGATGAGGTGAGAGTGGAAGGTGCTTCGGCTTCTTTTAGCTTTGTCGCTGTTCCTGGGAATTTCAGCCTTTTTTTGTGGCTTGGAAATGGATCATCCTCCGAGTATTTTATCGCTTCAAGAAACATTACCGCGGGAGCCAACACCGTACCGATTTCCGCCTTTACCCCTCTTGAGGATGTAACCATAACCGTTACCGGAATACCAGGCCGGTATATCGGTAGTGTAGATGCGAACATGCGCTTGATGCACCCCGGGACTTTTAATCATATGAGTGGTAGATGGTCAGATATATCAAGCTCCTCGGCGACTTTTTGGATGAGAGCCGTCCCAGGGACATATGATGTTCACTTGCGTTTTTGGTATAACAACGTGAGAAGAGCCTATTCGGCGCCATCGGTAAACATAACCGCCGGAACCAACACAATACCGTTTTCTGATTTCTCTGTTGTCGAACCGATAACCATAACCGTTACTGGAATCCCCAGCAGGTATATCGGCGAGGGAGGTGGTATATATTTGAATACTCCTGGGATTGTCGATAGAGTCGCCGAAGATTGGGTATGGTCTAGGTCTATAGCGGCTTCCTCTTCCTTCACGTTGTTTGCCATGCCTGGGACTTACGACGTTGCCTTGTGGTTTGAGTTTGAAGTTGGTGATGATGATTGGGATTTCGCATTATATTCCGTATCACGAAGAAACATCACCGCTGGAACCAACACCATACCGTTCTCCGCCTTCTCCAGAGTACCCCAAATGACCATAACCGTTACGGGGCTACCTGAACGATACATTGGCAACGGCAACTCGGTGGAGGTGGAAGTAGGGCTGACACAACCTGGTGCTGGAAACTGGATCGCCGGCAGTTGGGGAATGTCAAGAGGTTCCTCGGTTAGAATGAATTTGTGGGATCGGAACACTGGCTGGGTATTTAACACGCCTGGAACTTATGACGTTTACTTGTCGTTTTGGTGGCTCAGTGGCGCGGCATACTATCTTGCACCCTCAAGAAACATCACCGCTGGAAACACCAACATCCCGTTCAGCGCATTCACCCCCGCCGAACGCGGAAACAGGATAAACGCCCTCACCGAACCCCCGGAACCATCGGAACGGGCAACACGCGGCAGATCCCGCGCAAGGGCACACTCGCCAAGAACACGTTAGCGGCGAAAAGCTGACATCGCATTCAAAGGGGCTGTCGCAGGGGCAGCCCCTTTTCACGCTGCGCCGAAAATTGTATCATACAGGCCTATGGCCTACAAAGACAGCCTTTTCAGATCGATTTTTGGCAACAAGAAATCGGCCCTAGCACTCTACAACGCCGTGCATGGTACAAGCCACGACCCAAGGGACACCGAGGTCGTCATGAACACCCTGAACGAAACCTTGTGGACGCCGCGGAAGAACGACCTTTCCTTCCTGATAAACCGCAAATTGGTAGTCGTAGCGGAGCATCAATCGACGATCAACGAGAACATGCCCTATCGCATGCTCCAGTACGTTTGCCGCCTGTTCGAGAAGGGCATAGAGGACAAAAAGGCCGTGTACAGGAAGGCTCTCGTCAAACACGCCCGCCCTCGGTTCATAGTCCTTCTGAACAGCACCGCGGCGTTTCCCGACCACAAAAAAATGCGGCTGTCCGACTCGTTCGAGCAAGTCGCCGGCTTCGACGGCGTCGCGCTGGAACTGGAAATAGACGTGTACAACGTCAACGAGGGCCGAAATAGTAGTATACTGGAAGCATGTGCGGAACTGAAAGGCTACGCATATTTCGTGTACCGGGTAAGGGCGCACGAGAAGGAGCTTGCGGCGCGGGGCGAAAAGCTAGGCGGCGAGGAAGCGATGAAGACGGCGATTAGACTTGCGATTCAGGACTGCAAGAACGTCGATCTGTTGAGGGAGTTCTGGGAAAACATGAGTCAGGAGGAACTGAATATGCTGGCAAACGAATGGGACATGGAGACGGCGCTGGAAGTCAGCCGGGAAGAAGGGTTTGAAAGGGGCGTTGGGGTAGGCGTGGAAACCGTTGCCGTAAATGCCTTGGCCGAGGGCTTGTCCCTTGAGCAAGTCCACAGGATCACCGGGCTTGACACGGAAACCATTAACGGCCTAAGGAAGCACCGATTAAATCCCCCTTGGATTTAATCGGTGCTTCCTTAGGCGACGCATCCCCTTAAAAAGGCCATCGCCGCGGTTCCGGTGTCGGGGCTTGAGTTTTCCAGCAGGATGACAATCCCCGGTTCCTGCGGGCAGCGCTCCGTTCTTCATGCTGTTTTCCATGCGAAAGTCCTTGGCGTGAATGGCGGCAATCTTGTCCCCGAAGGCGTCAAAGGGGCTGTCGCAGGGGCAGCCCCTTTTTTTTGAGGGGGTTCGATGGAATCATCTGAACAGGAAGGCCATCTCCCGTACTCTTTACACCTTGGCAGGACTGTATTATCATAAGGACATAAAGAATTCCAAGAATTCTTGAGGAGGGTTTATGAACTTGGCCAAGGTATCTGCGAACGGGCAAGTAACGGTTCCTATTGAAATAAGAAGAAGGCTTAATTTGAAGGAAGGCGATAAAATCCTTTTTTTTGAACGAAGCAATGGCGAAGTGGTGATCAATAATGCCTCCGCCTCTGCCATAATTAATGCCCAAAAAGCTTTCGAGGGGGCAGCCAAGGATTTTGGCGTATATTCCGAAGAAGATGTCCAGCGGCTCGTCGATGAAATGAGATATAACGGGGAAGATCGTCAATGAAAGTAATGGCCGACACAAACATTTTATTCTCTGCTTTGCTGTTTCCCAAGTCGCGCCCTGCAAAAGCCCTCTTCCAGATTACGGAACAGCACAATCTTGTATTGTGCGATCACATCATTTCTGAACTACGAGGTGTTGTTTCCCGGAAAAGACCTGATTTGTTGGCAGATGTAGACGTGCTTATGGCAAAGCTGCCTTACGAGCTAATTCTGGCACCCCAAGAACCTGGTAAATTAATTTCAGATCCAAAAGACCACCCCATATTGAATGCTGCCATCATCGCCGACGTGGATATCATCATTAGCGGCGATGGTCATTTCCTGAATTTGGAAATGGAACATCCAAAAACCATGTCGGTAGCTAGGTTTTTGGATGAGCCGATTTAAAAAACATAGTAGTATACTGGAAGCGTGCGAGGAACTGAATATGCTGGCAAACGAATGGGACATGGAGACGGCGCTGGAAGTCAGCCGGGAAGAAGGGTTTGAAAGGGGCGTTGGGGTAGGCATGGAAAAAGGCGTGGAAACCGTTGCCGTAAATGCCTTGGCCGAGGGCTTGTCCCTTGAGCAAGTCCACAGGATCACCGGGCTTGACACGGAAACCATTAACGGCCTAAGAGTGCTTCCCTAAGCGACGCATCCCCTTAAAAAGGCCATCGCCGCGGTTCCGGTGTCTGGGCTTGAGTTTTCCAGCAGGATATCAATCCCCGGTTTCCGCTCCATGACGATCCTCAAAAGGGCCCTGTAGTCCAGATCCCCGGTTCCCGCGGGCAGCGCGCCGTTCTTCATGCCGTTTTCCATGCGAAAGTCCTTGGCGTGAATGGCGGCAATCTTGTCCCCGAACGCGTCAAAGGTCCGCGCGAAGAAATCGCCCTGGCTTTCCTGCAAGCCGCTTTTGGGTATCAGGTTCACCGGATCATAGATAACCCTTAACGCTGGGGATGCCAGACGGCGAAGCACCAGTTCCATCTTCTCGATGCTGTGGACGGTGTGCTGATCGGCCACGGCCTCGATCGCCGCGATGGAGCCGCACTTTTCCGCCGTGGCGACCAGCCGCTCCAGCGAACGGCAGAGCAGGTCGAGCGTCTCCGGTTTTTCCGTGTCCGGGTGAAACGAGCAGTCGCCGT
>JGI24694J35173_10001230_pt1 | contig 23586 bp, 20 predicted proteins | sample TergutCo191P1_FD_35173 | JGI IMG/M metagenome (IMG submission 35173) | reverse complement strand
GGTTTTAATCTTTTAAAATTAATTACGACGCAGCGGCCGACGGTCTCCACCCGGTTTTGGGGGTGGGCGGCGTACTGTTGTGTCTGCTGTGGGGTCTATGACGGCTTTGCGTGATAGGTTTATGCGGCCTTGGTCGTCTATTTCCGTTACTTTTACCTGTACGATGTCGCCTTCTTTGGTTACGGCTTCCATTGATTCTGTGCGGGTTACGTCCCATTGGGAGATGTGAACCAGGCCTTCTTTTTCGGGGGCCAGCTCTACGAATGCTCCGAAGGACATTAGGCGGGTTACTTTGCCTGTGTATATTGCTCCGATTTCGGGTGGATTGACGATGGCTTTGATGATTTCTACGGCGCGGTTTACTTTTTCGAGGTCGCGGTCTGCTACAAATATGCGGCCGTCGTCTTCTGTGTCGATTTTTTCTACGCCTGATTCTTCTATTATGCGTTTTATTACCTTTCCGCGTGCGCCTATTACTTCTGCGATTTGGTCGGGGTTTATACGGATAATGGAGATTTTGGGGGCGTATGGTGAGATTTCGGCGCGTGGAAGCTCTATTGTGGGAAGCATTACGTCGTTAAGGATAACATTGCGGGCTTCGCGGGTTTGTGTTAGTGATTGTTTGATGATTTCCGGGGTTAGGCCGTCTACTTTTATGTCCATTTGGATGGCGGTAATGCCCTCGGATGTGCCTGCCACCTTGAAGTCCATGTCACCGAAGAAATCTTCGAGACCCTGGATGTCGGTGAGCAGTACAAAATCGTCTGTGGTCGCACCTGTTACCATTCCTACGGAGATACCTGCTACGGGGCGTTTTATGGGGACGCCTGCGGCCATGAGGGAAAGGGTGGAGCCGCATACGGCGGCCTGTGAGGTGGAGCCATTGGAAGAAAGGACTTCGCTGACGAGACGGATAACGTAGGGGAAGTCGTCTTCGCTGGGGATGACGGGCAGGAGGGCGCGCTCTGCTAATGCGCCGTGGCCGATTTCACGACGACCGGGGCCGCGTGAGGGTCGGGTTTCGCCTACCGAGTAGCTTGGGAAGTTATAGTGGTGCATGTAGCGTTTGTTTTCTTCGGCTTCGTCTAGGCCGTCGAGGCGTTGTGTGTCGCCGCTGGAGCCTAGCGTTGTGACTGTGAGAACCTGCGTTTGCCCGCGTGAGAAAATGGCGGAGCCATGAGTGCGCGGAAGGATGTCGATTTCTGCAAAGAGGTTGCGGATATCGCCCTTGCTGCGCCCGTCGGGGCGTTTGCCTTGCTCGAAAATCATACGGCGTACCGTTTCCTTTTCGAATTTGTAGATAACCGCTCCGAGCTGTGATTTCCAGTCCTCGGCCACGTCCTCGGGGAAGGTGGGTACGAGTTTTTCTTCCACTTCGTCGCGGAGGGCGTTCATGCGGGTGTCGCGCTCTTGTTTTTTGTCGGTAAATACGGCTTCTTCCATGCGAGCGTCTGTTATAAAGGAAGTTACTTTTTCGTAGAGTTCCTTTGGAATGGACTGCTGCTCGTATGTGCGCTTTGGCTTACCGTGTGTTTCTACGATTTGGTCTATGAATTCGATGATTTTTTTGTTTTCTTCGTGGGCGAGCATTATGGCCTCAAACATCTTATCGTCGGGGACTTCGTCTGCGCCTGCTTCTATCATCATTACTTTGTCGCGTGTCGAAGACACCGTTAGGGCGAGCTTGCTGGCTTCGCGCTGGGCGGCGTCGGGGTTTACGATGAGAGTGCCGTCCACGAGACCGATGTTAACGGCTGCGGTAGGCCCTGCGAATGGGATTTCCGAAATAGACAACGCGATAGACGAGCCTATCATTGCTGCGATTTCGGGGCTTGCGTCTTGGTCCATGGAAAGGACTGTGGCCACGACACCAACGTCGTTACGGTAGTCGTCCGGGAACAACGGGCGAATAGGGCGGTCGATAAGACGTGACGCCAAAATTGCGTGTTCTGTAGGGCGGCCTTCGCGCCTAAACCATGAGCCGGGGATTTTGCCCACGGCGTAAAATCTTTCTTCATAATCCACGCTTAACGGAAACCAATCTATGCCCGCACGTGGCTTTTCGCTTGTCGTCGCTGTTACCAGGACGACTGTTTCGCCGTACTTCATAAGGGCAGACCCGCCCGCAAGCTCCGCTACGCGGTTTAACTCGCAGGATAACTCCCGCCCCGCTAATGTTGTTTTATAAATCATTTTTGTCCTACTTTCTTAATCCGAGTTCGCCTATGAGTGCGCGATATTTTACTACGTCTTGGCGGCGGATATAATCAAGTAGTCCGCGGCGTTGTCCAACAAGCTTTAAAAGACCTCTGCGTGAGTGAAAGTCCTTAGGGTGCGTGCGCAAGTGGTCGGTCAAATGGTTAATACGCGCAGTCAACAACGCAACCTGTACCTCCGGTGAGCCTGTGTCGGCTGCTCCACGCCCGTGTTTTGCAATGATTTCTTTTTTGTTAATCATGGTGATTCCTCCTGTACTGCGTTGCCAAAATCATTTTCGGCAATCGCTTTCATTTTAATTGCCCAAAAGCCCAGCCATGGTTGGAGTTGCCGATGGCAGAGCTTGGGTTCAATGGAGAGTATAGCATAGCGGGGTTTTATGTCAAGGGCGTCGAGCGGTTTTCGCTCGACTGCGGCGGAAGATTTTACAAAGGCAAAGCGTTACGTTTCCGGTTTAGTTTTTTTGGGTCAAACCGGAAAAGTAACGCTTTTCAAAATCCTCCAAAAGAATTCTCTGCGCTGAACTCCATTGATTTAAACCTGACCACAATGGAAGACAAAGCTGTCACAACGCCTTCAGAACATGCGATAAAATTTTATCGCCTTCTTGCGGGGTACAAGCGTATGTGATATAATTGTAAACAATAAAAATACATTTTATATAGGAAGAGGGTGTGAAATGAGCCTGTTTAGTCATGCATATTGCGCAGATTATGATACAAAAATAGCTAATCTAGCCTTGTTAAGTCCAGAGAAATGGAGCTTTGGCTCAAGCCAAGATAATACAATATTAAAAAATTACATTGGTCATACATTTCTTAAACTTGAGGAGGAAAATAAAGTTGTTACAGAAACCCAATATTCTTTATTTAACACAGGATTATACACCACATTCTATGAATCTATTATGGGATATTTAGTGCCTAACAAAAATGAGAATAGACAAGCTTGGTTTTTTGATGGTTTTTATACGTCATATCAACTCGGGATGATGGGTATTGTTAACTATCCTCCTCGGGCGAATTACTTTTCAAATCCTGATAAGCTTGTATTTGATACTAACTGCGAAATTATTCCTCAGTATCGGCATATTTTTAATGATGCCGAAAACTTTTTAAGAATACCAATATCTATCCGTGAAAGTCCTAACAAAACTATGTTGTTTGATGGGGCTATTAAAAGGGCAAAGCACATGATTGACGCAAATTATAAAACAGCTGTCCCACAATACTATAAAGGTAAAATACAGTTGTTAATACCCATTTGTTTGGTGAATGAAAGCAAGCCAGACCTTGCATTAGTCGTAAGCAAAAATGATGCAGGTAACCAATATCTTGGGCATTCTTGCTTATCACTTGATATGGCATATAATAATGCAAGACTTATTGCTCGCCCGGATAGCGTTTGGCTCCACCCATAAAAAGGTATTGACTTCAAAAGAAAAATTGGGTACAATACAAATGTAGTGTTTAGCTGCGCATTTAAATATGTTATTTTGATTAAATATTATTAAAATTAAACATGGTGCAACACAACTAGAAACAGGGCGATGAAGTCGCCCTGTTTTATTTGTGTCTTTTTATTAAACCTATTTGTAATTCTTCATTGCTCATACCTAGGTATTGTAGGAATTCGTCAAAAAATACGATGTAGGGACTTGTGACCTCGTCGGCACGTTTTGCCAAAACATAACCGCGCACCATGCAAGCTCTACCGCCTTTTCAGCTGCTATGACTGCGGCTACGCTATTTAAAATCGTGCCGAGGCAAAACTCGACTCGATTTATGATGCAGTTTTCGATTTTCAGGCAACTCGTCAGAATACCGCCATTTACGTCCCCAATGCCAGCATAAGGATGGCATTTCCCATCCCCCAGATGGTCGTCTCCTGAATCATAAAGTCATAGGAATTATCATAAAAAACCGCGGCAGAGGTATTAAATCGCTCCAAAGGGTCGTCGTCTTCCATTTTAAAATGTTTTCGCAAGCTGTCATGGGTGGACTTCTTACCGGGGCCGGCAGAAATCGCTCCCGTGGGCAATCTATCCAGCACATTGCGAATAAAGCTGTAAATATTGCGCACACTGTGCAAATCATCGGAAGCAATCATCCCCAAGCCCCAGTTATTACGCCCCAAGGTATAATCCAGTGTTCCATAAAACGGCGTAGCAAGCGACTTGTCACCGGTTAAATTTTGTGTGAGCAGGCATAAATTCGCCATACCCATCCATAGCGGCAATGTCCCCCAGTAATAATTGTCGCCGGGTAGCTCCCACACATTTTTATTTTTGTAGCGGGTTACTTCTTCCAATAAGCGAGCCTTTGCGGCCTCGTCGCCTGCTTGTGCCAAACGATAATTTGCAAAGCCGTTCATGGTGCGCCAGCTAATGCAATCGCCCGGGGGTGGGGCGTAGGCCTTGGCGTCTTCCAGAAAGCGCGGGACTTTCGTAAGAAAATACAACTCCGCCGCCGCAAGTGCCATGTTATCCACGTCGGTAGGGTCACGGTAGAAATCATTTGTATTATCGCGCTCAAATGCCGTCAAAATCGTATCGTCCCTACGAGCGCGGTCGTAGATGGCTATTGCCTTGCTTTCGTACTCCGCGTTTTTGAATAATCGCGCACCCAAGGCCAAGGCCGCCGCCGTCATTCCCATATGCGTACGGGATAACGCGCATAGCGCAGGACGCTTGCCGTCCAGTTTATCTTCTGTGGGCAAACGCCAGCCTTCGTGATGGTCTTTACCGTCCCCCGCCTGTATCACAAAGGTATTTTCGTCGGGGAAGGTTTTAACCAAATGGCCTAAACCATGCTTGGCTTCGTCGGCAATGGCTGCAATATCGGGCTTTAGCTCATACGCCGTAAGCAAATACCAAACCAAATTAGCCTCGGTTAGCGTAAATTTAATATAATCTCCCGCGTCATAATGCCCTCCAACCATATCCACCGTTCTGCGTGGGGAAGCCTCTTTCCACGCGCCGTGTTCCCGGTCGCCGTCCGGCACAAGCACCGTAGCCTCGCTGTCGCCCAAATGCGACGCGTCGTTAAGCGGCGTTTTGCACCCGCTCCGCATTGTGTGCAGATGTCCAAGGGCTTGTGTTAAAAATATCGAGTACGGGTCGTCCTTGATATGCACCGTTTGCGCCGCCGCACCCGATACCTCCAAGGAGTAAGCACCGATTTTATCCACGGCAGAAAAATCAATTTTGTAGTGCTTTTGTGCAACATGCAAATCGTCGCCCTCGGTAGCCGCAGGCAATTTCCCCGAAAGCACAACCTCGTCGCCTTTATTTAAGCACCATTCCGCGCCCGCGATGTCCTTCTCGGAAAGCACAATCGCTACCTTTCCTCGCTCGGGTGTGTATCCTGCCAAATTAAGCCTTACCCATGTGTTTTCCATAAAAATCTCCCCTCATCTATCTTAGTGTTATTGCAAACCTTGCGCCGCCTGCATTCTCCGCGCTTATGCTGCCGCCCAGTTTTTCTACGACGTCCTTGGCTATCGCAAGCCCCAGCCCGGAGTTTCCGTTTACCCCTTTGTAAAATCTGTCGAAAATATTGGGCATATCCTCGTCGCTTATGCCTCCGCCGTCGTCCGTTATCGTGATTACAACTCCGCTTTTACCCACTACCTCGTAGCCGATTGTTACTCGTGTGTCGGCATGGCGTATACAGTTTGATAAAATATTGTCTATCGCACGCTGTAGCTTTTCCTCGTCGGTTTTTATCTCTATTTCGCCTTCCGGGAATTTAAATGCAAGCTCCTTGCCGTTTTTATCTGCGAGGATTTTTATTCGGCTTGCGCCGTCGTACAGAAAGCTCTTTACGTTTATCGTGGTGATTTCCAAGTCATCCAAACCACTGTCCATTCTGGATACGTATAGGATTTGGCTTATCAGGGTTTCCATTTTTAAGCTTTCTGCGACTATTATGTTTGCGGCTTCGTCTTTGTTTAGGATGTTTTCCGCGATGCCTTCGGCGTAGCCTTGGATGGATACCAACGGCGTCCTAAGCTCATGGGAGACGTTTTGGAAAAACTTTTTTTGGTTGTTTTCATAAGTTTCCAGCATGTTTGACATGGTGTTCATGCTTTGTGCGAGGTCGTTAAATTCTTCGTATTTAAAATCCTCTACCTTTTCTCTAAAATTTCCGTGGCCTATGACGTCGGCATATTTTCGCAGCTTATCAACCGCCTTTTGCACATTGGAAGAAAGAAAAAACGATATAACCGCACTAAGCACTCCTGAAATTATAAGAATTAATCCAAGCGTGCGGTTAACCGCGTGCATAAACATAACAGCCGAGGTAATATCCGTATAAAGCAACGCCGAAATCGGCAGACCGTGGATAAACGACAAATCCATTGCTATGAGGTAGTACACGCCGTTTTCTCCCAAAACGCGCCTCATGTCGCCCATCTCAAAAACGTCGCGACCAGAGGTAAAACGATGGGTTAACAGCGTTATATCTGACGCCGTGCTTTCGCTTAGGTTGGTGATTGGCGGGTAAATGATTTCGTCGCTGTCGGTTACGATAATCACGTCCGTGTTCATCATAAGCCGCCCTATGGCGCGTATCTGCCCCACCGTAGAGGCAAACTCACCCGTGGCTATATCCACCGCACTCGACGATAACTCGCGGCGGGCTTCTTCCGTTATGAAATTGTTTGTGAGTATGTTAAACGAAAAATATATCAACCAGAAAATCACAAAAATCATGCCGAAAAAATTTCTCATAAGCACAAATTTAAACTTCTTCACCCTTAACACCTACCTTAAATCCATATCCCCATACCGTTTTTATGGAAATCACGCTGCCCGCCTTATCCAGCTTTTTGCGCAGGCGTTTTACCGTGTCGTCTGTTGCGCGGCTTTCTACCACGTTTTCGTAGCCCCATATTGTGGTCAAAAGCTCGTCGCGGGATATTGCCTTGTCTTTGTTTTCCAAGAGATATGAGAGTAGATTAAATTCTGTTTTTGTCAGGCTTAGTGCCTCGTTGTTGCAATACGCCGTTAGCTTATCGGGTAGAATTTTTATGTCGGAGAATGTGATTTCGTTGTTTGTGCTTGGCCTTTGCATTTCTATACGGCGAAGCATGGCTTTTACGCGCATTGTCAGCTTTACCGGGCTAAAGGGCTTTGTAAAATAATCGTCGCTGCCCAATGCCAAGCCCGATACATAGTCTTCTTCCGTATCCTTCGCCGTAAGCATGATAATCGGAACATCGGAAATCGCACGCAGCTTTGCGCAGATTACCAGCCCGCTGTTTCCGGACATCATAATGTCCAGGATAACGAGGTCGCATTCCTTCTTACCGAATGCCTCAAAAAGTAAATCCCCACTCTCAAAGACCTCCACCTCGTAGCCCTCGTTTTTTAAAAAGGCGCGTACCAGGTTTCTTATGTTTTCCTCATCATCCGCTATATAAATTAACATAGTTTTTTGCCTCCGTACGGCTTGCCGCAAATTTGCCACAGATTTTCGATAATTTTTTCCGCATTTTGGATTGTAGCATATAAAGGCACAAAAAAAGAAGCCGTCTCCGGCTTCTTTTTATCTAAATTAACGCTCCCAGTCTACAAGTAATTCTGCTACGTCGCTGCCTGGGCCGTCTGTTAGGAGTTCTACTGTCATTGAGCGGGCAAACCACTCGCTGCTTCCGCCTGTGCCGCGCAGGGTGATGTTACCGATAAGCTCGTTGTAGCCTTGGTCGCCGTCGAGGGTAACTTCTACTACGAGGGTGTATTGACCGCCGGGTGTGATGTCTACATTAAAGTGGGCGGGAATAACGGTTGCTACTGCGGGGTATGGCGGTGATGGGAAATCGTTAACAACTTCTCTGTCGCCATCTGTATACTCCGGATATCCGTATCCGCTTGTCTTCCAGCGTACGCGCCAGCCACCTGCTCCATGCTCGCCGTCGGACTGCACAACGTAGGTTATGCGGTATGTCGCACCCGCAATCGGCTCAAATGCGCGCCCACCATAAGGCTGTGTTGCCGCAAACGGCCATACGTCTGTGCCTGAGCCTATGATAATATCAAGACCACTGCCCGCATTACCGTCACGCACAAAACCTGCGTTTACGCCTGTTTCTTCAGGCTCTTCCGGTTCGGGTTCCGGCTCAGGTGCAGGCTCCGGTGTTGGCTCAGGGGTAGGCTCGGGTGTGGGTGCAGGTGTTTCCACAGGTGCGGGGTCAGGCGTTGCCGCCGGTGTCGGTGCGTCATTTCCGCACGCAGCAAATGCCGAAAGGGCAAAAGCCAAAATCATAGCTAAAACAATAACTTTTTTCATTTCATTTTTCAGTCCTTTATAATTTAAATTCTTGCTAAAGGCTCGAGACGACATTCCCACCAAGCCATCAATCGGCGTTGGCAGGCGGCCCAGCCGCCTAGCGTTGTACTGTTACGTTAAAGATTAGGAGGTCGGATGTGTCGTAGTCACCGATAGAGCGGTTTGTTTGTAAACGGATACCGCCGGGGTGGTCCTCGTCTGTTGTGATTTGGTCAAGGGGAACTCTGGGTGCGCCAAGACCTCTGCTTAGACGGAACTCAAAGGGGCCTTCGCCAGAGCCAGGCTCTTCTTCGTTTACGCACATGCCCCATCTGTCTACTTGGGCGATGTCGTTCCAACCGTTGTTGTTTGCGTTTAGGAATGCAACAAACCATTCGCCGTCATCGTAAGCGATGTTGTCAAACATGCCTTCGATAACGATTCTGTCGTTTTGCTCAAATTGAATCATCTCGTTAATCAGCAAAAGTCCGTCGTTTTGGTGTGTTCTGCCGCTGATACGAAGATAGCGTTGTCCGCCGCGCATACCAACTGTTGCAACAGTTGTACCGTCGCCAAAGTCGTGGTTAAACACGCGCAACCCGGCAGAGCCGGAAAGGTCTGTTGTCGCACCGGCTGCAAGCCCTTGAATATACGGGTCGTGTGCCATGGAGTAGGCAAAGCCGTCAGGCATACCTGCGGGTTCCGGGTCAGGCTCGGGTGCTGCTTCTTCCGGAGCTTCTTCTGTTTCTTCTATTTCTTCTGCGGCTTCTGTTTCCGAGCCTACGCGTTTAATTTCTATTTCATAGAATGTGATGTTGTGGAACTCGTCGGAGCTTAAACGGATATGCCCGCGTGAGCCTGCTGCCGAAATGATATCATCAGGCAAAATCCGTACCATCTCGAAGTCCCCTGATGCGTCTTCTGAAAAGAAGTTAGTCCATGGCCCGTCACCGCCGCCGATTGTAATATTGCCCGTGCCTGCTAAGTTACCGATAAGAGTAATTTGGTAAGCGTTTGCAGCGGTATCGAGACCAAGCGCGGGTAGAATAATGTCTACAGCATGATAGTTAGCTCCACGGTCGGTAAGCTGTAGAGCTATGCCGCCGAGTGGGTTTTCTACCGTGCGGTAGGTTGGGCTGCCTGCACCCATCCAATACTCAGACTCTAAGATGTCCTCGCTGCCGCCTCTTTCGCCTGTAGCCATGTTTTGGAAGTACAGGTCTGTTGTAAGAGACCATACAACATCCGCAGCGCGCTCGGGGAATACTGTAAATACGCGCTCTTCCGGCTCGTCGTCAGCGGGGTCTTCCGCTACTATCGGTGCAGGAGTTGGGGTTGGTGCAGGGGTTGCTTCGGGAGCTGGGGTTGGTGTTGGGGTCGCAGTTGCAGGTGCGGCGTCGTTACCGCCACACGCAGCAAACGCGCTTATCGCAAACAACATAATTATTAAAAACAGTAGTTTCTTCATAATTAGTTCACCCTTATTTCTATTTCATATATGGTGTAGTTTGATGTTTCGCCTGCACCGCCTACAGCAAAGCGTAATCTGCCTCTGTCTGCGCCTGTGCCTGCCATTTCTGCCAAAACTGCGGCGTTAAATACCGCGCTGGTTTCAAAGGTTGTACCTGTGAGTGGCGCACCTACATTGTCACCGCCCGGCTCAGGTCTGTTAAGACGTCCCCATGCACCGCCTGTACCCATGATATCAACGGTTGTACCTTCGGGTGGGTTTTCTACACTACCGCGTACGCGTAGGGTGTAGCTGTTGTTTACCAAATCCATGCCAAGCTCATCAATCATACCCGCAAACATAATGTCAATTGTATGCCAGTCTGCTGCACGGTTTGTAACACGGATACCGTTGCCTCCTGAGGGGCTTGCTACGATTTCCATGTTTGGGCTACCTGCTGCTTGGATATGGGGTGTGGGGTTAAGCACATCGCCACCGACACTGGTTGAACCTATGGGAACCCCTTGGAACGCGCCGTCTGAAGCAAGCGACCAAACAACACCCGCAGGTGCAGCCGCTACCTCAACCGGAGGAGGAGGAACTACAAGGTCTACGCGCATAATTTCGATTGCGTGGAGGGTGATATCCGCCATGTTGTCAGCAGAAATACGAAGGTGACGGCGAGAGCCTGCGCCTTCCAGTGTGGCGTGTGTGATTGTGTTTTCCAGTGTGAAGTCTCCATTGGCGGCTTGCGTAAAGAATGTAGTCCAAGGACCATCGCCGCCGCCTACTGTAATATTGCCTGCGGAAGCAAGATGCCCGCGAATGGTGAGACGATAAGAGTTAGCCAGTGTATTTAGGTTAAATGCGTCTGTGATAAGGTCAACTGCGTGATAAGACGCCTCGCGGTTTGTAAGCTGAAGGGCTACGCCGCCAAGCGGGTTATCTACTACGCGGTAGGTGGGATTGCCAGCACCCATCCAGTATTCGGATTCCAGAACGTCTTCGCTTGCGCCTCTTGTGCCTACTTCTAGATTTTGGAAGTAAACGTCTGTAGCAAGAGACCATACTACGTTTGCAGGGCGAGGAGGTACTACCACTACGGGAACCACTACCTCCGGCTCATCTGCTTCTGCTTCGCCGTTGTCGTCGTCGCCGTTTTCATCGGCGTCGGCTTCTGCTTCGTCGTTTGTTTCAACTCCGGCTTCTGTTTCGCCGTTGTCGTCTGCGGGGTCTTGTGGGTCGACGGGTGCAGGGGTTGTGTCCGCAGGGGTTGTGTCGGCAGGTGCAGGTGTCGGGGTTGCTGCGGGAGCCGGTGTTGGGGTCGCGGCAGGTGCGTCGTTGTTTCCGCCGCACGCGCCCAATATCGCTAACAAAATTACAGTAAGTGCAAGTAACGCTATTTTTTTCATTATGATTTTCCTTTCCAAGATAAAAAAATAGTAAAGGACGGAAGGATTACCCCTATCCGTCCTTTACTTAAACATATTAGTTTCTTGTCACGATGATGTTGTGAACTGTATATGCGGCAAGGCTGTCATTTTGTGGTTGAACTCTCACGCCTTGTGCAAAAGAAGCGGGGCTTCCTTCGCTACCTGCTTGGAAGGCTGCGATAGACAGTTCCGTTGTAAATGACCAGTTGCCGTTTGCGTCTGCCGTGCCGGTTACAAGGGTGTTATCCCAAGGAGCATTACGGCCTACCAAGTATACTGTTACGCCTGCTGTAGCTGTGCCGTTAACTTCAATAGTGTAGGTGTTGCTTGCAAAGTTTACGTCAAGCTCTGCCCATAGCAAATCTATTGTGTGGTAATTTGCGCCGCGACCAAAAACTTCTACGGCGTTGTGTCCGCCGGGAGCCGCAATAACTCTCATTTGCGGGCCGCCTGCGTTCATAAGGTGCGGGGTATTATCCAGAACAAACTCACCGCCACCTACTCTACCTACATCTTTTCCTTGGAATGCTTCGTCAAGGGCGAGTGAGTAGATGAGGTTTGCCGGTGCTGCCACTACGGGAGCGGCGGGAGCTTCGGCTACTGTTGCCGGCTCTTCGGCTTCTTCTTCGGCAGGTTCTTCTGTTGCCGCATCTGCGTCTACACGTTTGATTTCGATTTCATAGAATGTGATGTTATGGAACTCGTCGGAGCTTAAACGAATATGCCCGCGTGAACCTGCTGCGGAAACGATATCATCCGGCAAAATCCTAACCATCTCGAAATCTCCGTCTGCGTCTTCTGAAAAGAAGTTAGTCCATGGGTCGTCGCCGCCGCCGATTGTAATATTGCCCGTACCGGCTAAGTTACCGATGAGGGTAATTTGATAAGCATTTGCAGCGGTATCAAGGTCAAGTGCGGGAAGAATAACATCTACCGCATGATAGTTAGCCCCACGGTCTGTAAGTTGAAGAGCTATGCCACCAAGGGGGTTGTCAACTGTACGGAAGGTTGGGCTGCCTGCGCCCATCCAATATTCAGATTCCAAAATATCTTCGCTACCGCCGCGTGCGCCTGTATCCATGTTTTGGAAGTAAAGGTCTGTTGTAAGAGACCATACTACATCTGCGGGACGCTCGGGGAATACTGTAAATACTCGTTCTTCTTCTTCGGGTTCTTCTTCAACAGGTTCCGGGGTTGCTACCGGCTCCGGAGTTGGGGTGGGTGCAGGTGTTTCTACAGGTGCCGGAGTTGGGGTTGCTGCGGGTGCGGGGGCATTGTTACCACAAGCAGCAAAGAATAAAACGGCTACAAGTGCAAGTGCTAAAAATCCAAGCTTTTTCATTTTTTATAATCATCCCTTTCATCATTTATTTATTCTATGTTACGGAAGAAGGCCTTACGACTAAATATCAATCGCAAGGCGTCTTCTTCGTTACTGCTTATGATATTTAGTCTGCGCTCCAGCTTGCAATAACAGCTCCGTCGCGCTCTACGCTTACCCAGTTTACAACGTATGCATGACTACCGCCTGTACCTGTTAATGCGATATTACCGATAAGCTCGTCATAACCTTGGCTACCGTCCAAGGTGATGTCCACTACCAAAGTGTATGTGCCGTCGGCAGATACGCCTTGGTTAAAGTGTGCGGGAATTATATTTGCTACCGCTGAAGGTGCAAAAGGATGGTCGTTTACTATTGCGTAGTCACCTGCGGTATTGTAGTTGAAAAGCTGGGTATTTCTTGTCCAACGTACACGCCAACCGCCGGAGCCGTGGTTTGTTACGTTAAAAGATACACGGTAGGTGTTGCCTGCTACCGGCTCAAATGCACGATAGCCTTCTGCTGTACCTGCTGCGTGTGGCCATGTGCCTTCGCCTTGTCCGATAACTACTACTGCGCCGGAAGTACCATCCCAGCTATCACCCCATAGAGGGTCTGAAGTAAACTCGGCTTGTGCAATGATGATACCGGGGCTGTTTTCGCCTGCGGCCGGTGCTGTCGGGGCTTGTGCTACAGGAGCAGGAGCGTCACCAAGCGTGATTGTGATATTAGGAAGTGCAACTTGAAGCTCTGCACCAAAGAATTCTGTTACAAAACGAACGGGAACGAGTGTACGACCGTCTACTACTTCGGGTGTACCCATGCCGCCGGGTAATTCTTCGCCAATTACCAGTTGGAGTGTGCGACCGTCGAGTACATAACTTGCTGTACGTGTAGCAGCGTCAAAGTCAACTACTGCGCCCATTGCATAACCGATTGCACGGAAAGGTACCATTGTACGATTTGCGGCTACGTCAATAAATGGTGCAGCCTCCAGTGTTTGGCTTACGCCGTTAACTACCATGTTTGTGCTGTCGATTGTAAGTTGGATTGTTACGCCTGTTGGTACAACTTCTTCAATGATAGGAACTATGGGGACGTATACTTCTTCTTCCTCTTCCTCTACTACTTCTTCCTCTTCAGCTTCTTCTTCCTCTATTTCTTCTTCAACTTCTTCTTCTGCTGCTTCTCCGCCTTCGCGTGTGATAAGGATTTCGTAAACATTAATGTCAACCAAATCCAATTCGCCAACAGCATTTAGCCTTACACGGAATACGTTGTAATTGTCAGCCGCTGTACCTGCGGGACGCAGATTTGAAATGCTGATATCGCCTTCGATAGTAAAGCTGCCACCTTCGCCGGTGTTTGCGGTATGAATCCTACCCCATGGGCTTTGGTGTCCGCCAAGTACAACTTCGCCACTGCCGGAGGCTACGCTACCTACGATTCTGATGGAATAAGTGTTTGTAGCAATATCCATGTCCATGTTACCCAAAAGGACATCCAGTGAGTGCCAGTTTGCTCTGCGGTTGCTAACCTGGATACCTTTTGTGCCATCGGGTGTTTCGATAATGCTGGTTGCGGGTGGACCTGCATTGGTTACATAGTCGGTAACGTCACCAAGTGTAATAGCACCAAGGTCACTGCCCTGAATACCTTCGTCTGCGGACAAACGATAAATTTCTACTGTTGCAGCAGAAACAGATGCAGGCGCGAAAAGAGCAAACGCCATTGCAAAACCCAGTACGAGTGTAAGCACCCGTTTTACTAATTTGTGCTTCATAATTTCCTCCTTGAAAGATAAGAATTGCTTGTGACTGTGCCACAAGCTAAATTTTGCTTAGGTAAATTCTAAGCCTTTTGTGAATTATACACAAGGAATATTAATCCAAACATGGATTAACTTTTGAAGGTTTGTGTTTTATAAATTTATTGTAAAATAAACGTCACATTTCTACACCTATTACAATTCCCTTTTTTGGTTTTCGTATTCTTGTTTTTTAAACTTTAATTTTTCCATTACTTGACGAACAAGAAAAAAGCCCTTTGTCCATTTGTTGTAATTTTTGTTAATTGATGCGTTTGTCGGAGTTAAAGCTTGTATGGGTAATACGTTAAAACCCCGGCAGCCCTGTATTTGTGCGAGCCGGAGAGGTTTATCCAAAAACATCTTTTTCTACGCCAATTTGAAAATCTTGGTCATACGCGTTTAATCTGTCAAATATTTTTATCGTTTTTTGCGATGTTGCAGTCATGGCAATCGCTCCTTTCGCCGCTATGATACAACAATAAAAAAATTTTTTAATTCATATGTATATTTTTGTATGAAATAGTAAATATTCTTATTGTGGCCTTAAACTACGGTTTGAGGACAACTAAATATCCCCCCTCAAAGCCCGACCTCATCCCCCCCTGAGGTCGGGTCTTCCTTTTAAATTACAATAAGGAAGCATGAAGGGTTCGGGTTTATCATATGACAAAAATAAAAATTACATACAACGAAACAATTACCAAAATAAGTGCGCCGTCTATTAGGCGGCCACGGAGTTTGCTTTCCTGTAGCTCGAGTTCTTCCGGTGGATTTTCGGGGGTTTCTTCTATGTGCTTTGCTTCGTATTCCGCAATGCGTTGTTTATTGTGCTTTGCGAAGAAGTTAAACAAAATGACTGCGGCTATGGTGGAAAATATTGCGATAAAGCCCAAAAGCGCGAAGGCGGCTATCATTTCCGCATCGGAGGGTTGTGCAGAATATGCTTCCGGAAAAAAATCGGGCTGCTCTTCCATAAATTGCGTCATGCGTACCGTAAACCACAGGAGCGAGACTTGTGACGCATTCATAATAAAATGCGAGATTACTGCGGCTCGTATGCTCCTTGTAGCGTGTACCATATAGGCAAAAATTATTCCCATTACGAAGGCGTAGAAAAACTGCTGCGGATTAAAGTGAATCACACCGAAGAAAAAACCCGTGCTTATTGCCATTGTCCAAAAGGATTTGTTTTCGTATTTTTTTTGCATGTAGCCGCGGAATACGACTTCTTCGCAGATGGCGGGAGTGACTGCGACGGCGATAATCAACAGTAAATACGGATAATCCGCCATGCCCATAACCATTTCGCTAACTTGGTTTGGAAAAAAAATAGCGGTAAGCCCCGACACTACCATCATCGCAGGTTGCAAAAGCAAGCTTAACCCAACGATACAGATGATATTAACCGAGCCTAACCGCATATGGGGCAAATGTACATTTAATTTTTCTCTGTGAATCCCAAGCCAAATCGCAAGTGGCAAAAGAAAGCTTAACACCTGAAAAATAATAATAAACCAAGGCGACATAATGATTTCTACTTCCAAAATACCTTGTGCAAATAGTATCCCAAACACAATCGTAAGTAAAAACGAAAACATCATAACAAAAATCATAAAGAGGATAGCACGCCTATGCGCCATACAAAATCACCTCCAAGGCCTTTGCAACCGCGTAAAAGCGTTGACTTGTTACCACAAAGCTAAAGTAAATATCATCCGCGTCCAGCCCGTAGCGTTCCAAAAAGGGCGAGCCTTGCAGCGATACCGCCAGAAAATGCGTGTTAGCATACATGTCTTCCATTAGAATAACCCTGTCGTGTATGGCGTATAAGACCCGGCGGTCTTCCACGTAGTCGAGAATGTCGCCGAGCGGGCGGATAAAGCCTTGCTCCGCAAAGGCGTCTATGCCTTCTCGCGGGGCTATAAATACGTCGATGTTTCCCATTTGCAGCAACGCCATAAAACGCGTTTGTAATGCCATGTCCATCTCCGGATTGCCCGTTGTGCTGTAATCGGTGATTACGGCGATTTCTCGGTAGGGGTTGTATACTATTTTTGACAATTCTTCCGAGGCGGCGTCGAGCTGGTGCGGGGTTGCGGTAATGCCTACCCACGCGATGTAAACATACTCGTTTGGGCGCGGATTTATGAAGCGGTTGTTTATAAAGCTTCCGACAAAAAATACAACCAAAATAAACAAGCCGATGTGCAGCTTGTAATATTCCCAGATATACCAGCGTTTTTCTTCGAAGGTCATCTCGCTTAGTTTTTGCCATTCTTTTTTCATGCTTTGCCCGACCCTCCAAGCAGTGTAATCGCACGCGGCAGCGCGTCTTTGGAATTTCCCCATGGCTCGTCCGCGTTTCGGAAATCGAATTTTTGTGTAAACCAGTCCAGGTCGTGTTCCATCTCGGCCAAAAATGCTTGCATTTTTGGCATGATTTCGTCCAAGAATTTTTCTCGCTTGCCTCGACCCAGTTTTTCTGCCGCGTTAAGAACTTGTATAAAATGCGGGATACAATAGCCCGACTGCGAAGAAACAAGCCGCCCGTCGTCCCCACCCTTACCCCAAATATAGAAAAACGTGTCTACATACCTCTCAAATGTAGAATCGACTTTTTTGCATACATAGCAGCTTTCATGCGTTTTTTGTAGGTGGTTTTTTAGCTTTTGTACCGTGCTACTTTGGTCTTTTCCAAAAAACGATACAGGAACTCTTCCTTTTATAATGCCCAAAATATCCTTGTTTAGTTGCGCCATATGCGTGTGCAGCATTAACCCAAGCCCAAGGCGGTTTTGCTCGGCATACATAGCATCGAGATGACGCTTGCAAAAACCAACCTTGTTTGTCTCCATTCGTACGTCGTCCTCCATGTAAGCCGGGCCGAGGATAAACTGGATTGCGTCGACCTCGAGCTTTTCCGCCATCGCGCAAAATGCGCAACAGCCGGGATTGCGCAGAGCTTCCAACACGGGGATTGTGTGTATGTGGTCGGGCATTTTTTTCATCTTCTTTCCGTCGAGCTTTTTTTAGATTATAGCATAAATTTTTTGTCGTGACAGGGAGAATACGCATGTGAAAAATTCAACCGGCGATAAATTATCGCCGGTTGAAAAACTTATTTGCGGTTAATGCGGAGTAGCGATACAATAAAAGTAATCTTGTAGACGTGGGACACCACGATATTTTGAAGCAGTTTTGAGCAGAGGGTGGATTGGCAATGAATAAAATAACAACAACATCAGGGCTGAAAATATACATAAGACCCGAGTTACCAACCGAACATACAGAGGTAAACGACTTAATAAACCGAGCATTTACCGACAGCTACGGCGCAAGCGAAGGCATCAATATGACCAACCGATTTAAAGAAGAACGGACTAAAGATACTTTTATCCCGGAGCTTTCGCTTGTCGCTGTATTGGAAAACGGTAAAATTGTCGGACAAGTTACATTATACGAAACGGACATCATTACCGATAATGGCAAAAATACACAGCTTGTTCTTTCACAAAGCGCGGTATCCCCGGATTACAGAATGAACGGCATTATGAGAGAGTTGGTAGTTTTTTCATTAAACAAGGCAAAAGAAATGGGTTATTTGGCAGTATTCCTGGGAGGCCCTGTCGATATCTACGGAAGATTTGGTTTTGAGCCTTCATATAAGCATGGCATTCACCATGTAAAGAGCGATGAAGTCGAAGGTTACAAAGAAGGCTACATGGTATGCATGTTAACCCCGGGTGCGCTTGGCGGAATAACCGGCACTACTTCGTACTATGGCGGATAGCTTTGATATTACCGCTTGCCTCTGCGTGGCCTTGGGCTTTTCTTCACGACCTTTGTGGCTTTTGCGGGGCGGATTAGGGCTTTTGGGTGGTGGCCTATCAGGTCTTTTCGGCCGGCTTGGATAAGGGCGTTTTTTACTATTTCGTAGTTGGCGGGCAGGCGGTATTGGATTAGGGCGCGTTGGGTTGTTTTTTCTCGTTGGGTTTTTGGGACGGAAACTCGCTTCATGGTACGCGGGTCCAGGCCTGTGTAGTACATACATGTGGAAAGCGTGCCGGGGGTCGGGTAAAAGTCTTGTACCTGCTCGGGCTTTGCGTTTTCGCTTTGCAGGTATTCGGCCAGTTCTATTGCGTCGTTTAGGGTACAGCCGGGGTGGCCGGACATTAGGTATGGGACTAGGTATTGGTCTTTGCCGAGTTCTTTGTTTACTGCTGCGAAGGCGGAGGCGAATTTTTTGTACTCGTCAAAGCTTGGCTTGCCCATGTTTTGCAGTGCCTTTGCGGATACATGCTCGGGAGCTACTTTTAGGCGGCCGCTTATGTGGTGGGCGCATAGCTCTTGGAGGAACGCGCCGCCGCGTGGGTCGTTCATCAGATAGTCGAAGCGGATTCCCGAGCGGATAAATACCTTTTTTATGCGTGGGATTTCTCGCAGGGATTTTAGTAATTTTAGGAAGTCAGCGTGGTCGTATTTTAGGTTTGGGCAGGGTGCGGGGGTTAGGCATTGGCGTTTGCAGGGCTTGGCGTCTGTCCGTCGCCAACGGTCGCGAACAAGCTCGCGGTCGCAGGACGGGCGGCGGAAATTTGCCGTCGGCCCTCCCACGTCGTGGATATAGCCCTTGAACGCAGGGTCGTGCGTAAAGTTACGCGCCTCGGCTATGATTGCCTTGTGGCTTCGTGCTTGTACGATTCTGCCTTGGTGGAAATTTAGCGAACAGAAATTGCAGCCGCCAAAGCAACCGCGATTTGCCGTTATGCTGAATTTTACTTCTTCTATCGCGGGTACGCCGCCTTCCTTTGCATAAATTGGATGGAAGTCCCGCATGTACGGCAGCGCATATACCCTGTCCATCTCGCTTGTTGTCATAGGCGCGGCGGGTTTGTTTTGCACTACGAAATGATTTGCGTAATCCTCGATTAATACCCTCGCACCCAAGTAATCCATATTTTCATTTTGAATCAGAAAGCTCCGTGCGTATTCCTTTTTGCCGCTTGTCGTTGGGTCTTTGATTGACTTAAACGGCGGCAGAAAAATCGGTTTTTCTTCGAAGGTCAACGCCGATACGTCCTTGCATTTAAAAACCGTCCCCGCCACAAATGTAATATCTTCTACAGCAATCCCCGACGCCAAAGCTTCCGCTATCTCAACAATAGGGCTTTCGCCCATCCCGTAAACCACCAAATCCGCCGCCGAATCCAGCAGCACCGACCGCCGCACCGCATTATCCCAATAGTCGTAATGTGCCAGCCTTCGCAGGCTCGCCTCCAGCCCGCCCAAGATTATCGGCACATCCTTGTACACCTCTCGGATTTTGTTTGAGTATACGATGGAAGCCCGATTAGGCCGCTTTCCAACAACCCCACCGGGAGAATACGCGTCCTCCTTACGCTTATGCAGCGCGACCGTATAATGATTAACCATGCTGTCAATATTTCCGCCCGTTACCAAAAACCCCAGCCTTGGACGCCCAAACCTTTCGAAATCATCCGTTGTCTTCCAATTAGGCTGAGCAATTACGGCAATTGTGTAGCCGTAGCTCTCTAACACCCGCGAAATAATTGCCGCGCCAAAGCTCGGATGGTCCACATAGGCGTCCCCGGTAACAAGCACAAAATCAACCGGCGCGGTTATCTCATCGGAACAAATCGGTAAAAATGGCATACAAATCAACCTTTCTCCAGTGAGTACCACTGCGCCTGTACATTGAACATCTCGCTGTACGCGCCGTTTTTTGCCATTAGCTCGTCGTGGGAGCCGCTTTCTGTTATTTTGCCGTTTGCGAGTACATATATTATATCCGCCAGCTTTGTGCTTCCCAGCCTGTGGCTTATGAAAATTGTGGTTTGGCCGCGTGTTATTTTTTCGAAATTTTGGTACACCGTGCTTTCGGCAACGGGGTCCAGTGCGGCTGTTGGCTCGTCCAGAATTTTTAGCGGGGCGGGGTTTATTACGCTGCGTGCCATTGCGGTGCGCTGCCACTGGCCGCCGGAAAGGTCTACGCCGTCGGCCAAGACTTTTCCGAGGGGGGTGTCCATTCCGTCGCGCAGGGAGGCTATTGTTTCGGAGAGACCTACGAGGGCGGCGGCTTCTTCTGCTTTTTTGCGGTTGCCGTAGTCGTTTATGTCACCAATTGCAATGTTATCGTAGACAGAAAACCAATACCGCGCAAAATCCTGATAAACCACGGATGTAAGCCCCTTTAGCCGCGCATGTGAAAATGTCCGCAAATCCACACCGTCTACTAATATCTCGCCTGTGTAGTTGTCGTACAGCCCTGTGAGCAGCTTTGTTATCGTGGTTTTGCCCGCGCCGTTTTCCCCTACAAAGGAGTAGTGCAGGCCTTTTTTTATCGTAAAGCTTACGCCGTCGAGGACAAGCTTCTCTGTGTTAGGGCTGGTCGTCCGCTCCGCGGACTGCTCGCCCATGCGTCCCGGATACGCGAAGCTTACATTTTTGAATTCTATCTCGTAAAAATCTACGCCCGCTTCCGGTGGGTCTGTTGCGTCGGGTTGTGTTTCCAGTTGCATAAACTCGGTTAGGTCTTGCAGCCATTCTTTGTTTTTTACGATTTCCACTACAAGGTCGTTTACTCCCCACGAAAGCCGCTCGCTTAGGCCAATCACCGCGCCTATCAGCGCGATAAACATACCAATGGATATCGCACCACTGTAAGCCTGCGGAAGTAACGCCAAAATAGCCGCTACTGCATACACCGTTGTCACCATCCCGCCCAGCTTTTGCTTTATAAAATTTCGCATGTTAATACCCAGTCGGTATTTTCTTGCGTACTCAAATTTTTCTATATATTCGTCGTTTAAGTCCTTTCCGTAGCCGTAGACGGTGCGTTCTTCTACGTTTTCGCGGTCGATTAGCACCCAAGAGATGTACCATTGTTTGCGGTCGATTTCTGTCATGTCGCGGTCGGCTTGGTAGCTTTCTCGCCCCGCCTTCGCCGCAATAAACAGAATCGGTACTCCCGCCAGCACCATCGTAATCGCCAGCCACCAGACCTGCGTAAATAGTGTACCCGTAATTCCCAGCACAAAAACAAGCAGCGACGCAACCTTAACAACTTCCGTATACAAGTTCCAAATCTTGTCCTCTATGTATGGGAAAACACGCCAAATAAGATTGTGCGTTTGCGGACACTCGATATGACGATACGCCAATGACGCCCTGCGCTTTATCATTTCCGGCACAAGCTTTTTTCGGTAAAAAATCACGCGGTTTGCGTTGATGAAATTCATAACAGACCTGCCCAGCACGTCATCGGCCATCATTATAAAAATAAGCGCGATAGGAAGGTACAAATCGCGCATTGCCGCCGCACCGTTAAACAACGAAACCGCCGTGTTTATAAAATATGCGGTAACAAAAATACCAATCGTAGGCTTTATTCCGTCCCACAACGAGCCAAACGCAAACACAAGAGAATAAAAAGGTGATGTACGCAAGGAAAGCGTAAGCATATCTGCATATGAATATTTTTTTTGCTTTAAAATCATGCGTTTACACCACCTTAATGCCTAGCTAAATTTGCAAACTTTGTTAACGCTCCGAGGTATGCGAGTTCTATTGTGCCTGTGGAGCCGTTTCTTTGTTTGGCTATTATTACTTCTGCGTGGCCTTTTTTTAGGGTTTCTTTGTTGTAGTATTCGTCGCGGTACAGGAAGGCTACTACGTCGGCGTCTTGTTCTATTGCGCCGGATTCTCTAAGGTCGGATAGCATGGGGCGTTTGTCGGCACGGGATTCTACTGCGCGAGAAAGCTGGGCGGCTACGAGTAGGGGGACGTTTAGTTCTTTTGCCAGACCCTTTAGGGAACGTGAGATTTCTGAGATTTCTAATTGGCGGGACTCGGGGCGGCCGGAGCTGCTTGTGGTCATTAGCTGTAGATAGTCTACTACTACCAGTCCGAGGTTTTTTTCGAGCTTTAGGCGGCGGCATTTTGCTCGCATTTCTGTTATGGAAATACCGGGCGTGTCATCAATGTAAATCGGTGCGTTGGAAAGGCTGCCTATGCTCATGGAAATTTGGTTCCAGTCCTCGTCGGTGAGCGAGCCTGTGCGAAGGCGGCCTGCGTCTACACCTGACTCGGCGCAGAGAAGGCGATTACCTATCTGCTCTTTTGCCATTTCCAGGCTAAAAATGGCTGTGGGGACGCCTTTTTTTACTGCCGCGTGCTGGGCTATATTTAATAGGAAGGCGGTTTTTCCCATGGAGGGGCGTGCGCCTACGAGGATAAGCTCGGCGGGCTGTAGGCCTGCGGTTATTTTGTCCAGGTCTATAAAGCCGGTTTCTACGCCTGTTACCGCGCCTTTATTTTCGTAGAGTTCTTCGAGCTTGTGGACGGAGGTTACGAGAACCTCTTGTATGTGGGCGAAGTCGCGGCTGGTCGCGCCTTGGGATATTTCGAATATGCTTTTTTCGGCACGTTCTAGGATGGCGGCGGCTTCTTCTTTGCCTTCGTAGCCTGCGTTTGTTATGAAGGATGTTGCTTTTATCAGCTTTCGCAGAAGGGATTTTTCCCATACTATTTGAGCGTGCTGGCGCGTGTTGGCGGAGGTGTAGTAAGTGGAGGCTAGCTCGATAACGCGCTCGCGGCCGCCGGAGATTTGGTCGAGTAGGCCTTTTTCTGCGAGCTTGTCGGAAAGGGTTACGACGTCCACGGGGATGTTGCGTGTGTATAGCTCCACCATAGTCTCGTAGATTTTTGCGTTGTCGGGGCGGTAGAAATCCTCGGCTGTAAGGATTTCGTTTGCGGCGGTGATTGCCTCGCGGTCGAAGAGCATACCTGCGAGCACCGCAAGCTCCGCCTCTTGGTCGTTGGGCGGGATACGTGGTGCTTGGGAAGGGGAAAACGCAGGCCCGGGACGTCGCGTGTCTGCCCATGATGTGCCTTCGGCGAAATGCGGTTGCGCCGCCTCGTCGTGGTCTAGCTCCGGAGGTATGCTGTACTCGTCCATTATTCCGATACCAGCTCGAAGGTTAGCGTCACCTTTACCTGCGGATGAAGGTTGATTTGTGCGGTGTGCTCGCCTATGGTTTTTATGGCTTGTACGCTGTATTTTTTCT
>JGI24694J35173_10001215_pt1 | contig 23833 bp, 21 predicted proteins | sample TergutCo191P1_FD_35173 | JGI IMG/M metagenome (IMG submission 35173) | reverse complement strand
ACAAGCCAGATTATCGGTACTCAAGCTGTGTTTAATGTGCTGTTTGGGCGCTATAACAAGCTATCCGGGGAGTTTCAGGATGTTATGGCGGGAAAATACGGNGCGTGTCCTGCGCCCAAAAACCCCGAAGTTGTNAATAAGGCNCTTGCGAACTTAAAAATGGAAAGGGAAATCACCCACCGTCCGGCTGATGACATTCCTAGCGAGTANGGCAANTTTGAAGATGAATGCAAAAAACTGCTTGGAACTCAAGTTGTTTCCCCTGAAGATGTGCTTACACTTGCCATGTTCCCCAAAATTGCCCCTGATTTCTTTAAAAACCGCGATAAGGGACCTGTTGTCTTTAAGCCCGAAGCTGCCGCTCCGGCTCAAGCACCTTCCGCGCCGATTGCCGCCGCCGCGACTTTGGCTGCCGCGCCGCCTAAAATCGGCGAAAAATCGCAGTACAATGTCAGCATAAACGGTGTGAACTACGATGTCGTAATTTCCTCCGCGGCGATTGGTAATACGGCTGGTGCTTCCGCCGTTCCGGTTCAAGCACCTTCCACACCTGCGCCTGCCGCGGCAGTTGCCCCGGCCGCCGCTGTGCCCGCCCCGGTCGCCGGTTCAATTTTCCGCTACTCGGTGGATGAGGGGGCGGAAGTAAAAGCCGGAGATACCATCATTATCATGGAATCGATGAAAATGGAACTTGAAATAAAAGTGAGTGCTTCAGGGAAAGTGCGTTTTCTTGTTCCAATCGGAACTTCCGTTGCCGCTAATCAGCCAATCGCTGAAATTCTGGGCGCCTCGTCTGCTCCCGCCCCGGAGCAAGTTCCGGCGGCTTCACCTGCAAACACTCAAAATGCTGCTCCGCCGCCGTCTAAAGAAACTTCCGGCGTTGCGCAACTTGCCCCGGTAGCAGGTTCGATTTTCCGCCTTGCGGCAGACGAAGGGGCGCAGGTGAAAACCGGAGATACCATCCTCATCATGGAGTCAATGAAAATGGAGCTGGAAATCAAATCCACCGCTTCAGGTGTTTTGCACTTCCTTGTTCCCGCCGGGGCTTCGGTTGCCGCCGGACAGCTCATTGCAGAAATTGGATAGACCGCTGTGAATAATACAATGCACCCCCGTTTCAAGTGGAACAAATTAAAGTACGCTCTACCTTTGCTTTTTATGCTTTTTTTCTCGCAGCCTGAAACTCCCGCGCAGGAGGCCGGAAGCTGGGGAGATAATCTTGTCATTCGCCTTGCTCTGATTGGACCGGGAAGGGAACTTTATTTTTGGTGGGGGCACGTCGGGCTTGTTGTNGAAAACAGGTTTTCTGGTCACGCATTGTTTTATGATTGGGGCGTTTTTAACTTTGACAGCGAAAATTTTTTCTTTAACTTCGCTATGGGAAACCTTAACTTTTACACCGCCGCGACACCGGCAGAAATTATGTACGCCCACTACATCGCAAATGATCGTGATGTAATCCTTTTCACCCTCAATCTTCCGGCTGAAAAAGTTGAAGCGATAGTGCTTTTTGCGGAAAACAATGTTCTCCCTGAAAACCGCTATTATGCGTACCACCATTTTAATGACAACTGCTCCACACGCATACGCGATATTATAGACATGGTGCTTGACGGTCAGTTCAAAGCCCGCTACGGGGAAGCGCCGGGGCGGTTTACCCTTCGCGAGCATGTGCGCCGCCACACGTGGTTTAACCCGCTTTTTGACTGGGCGCTTAATTTTTGGATGGGGCAGGTTATTGACCGTCCGATAACGGTCTGGGATGAAATGTTTCTCCCTTCTGAGCTTGCAAAACGTGTGAACGGTTTTAGTTTTATAGATGCCGATGGAATTGAAAGACCGCTTGTAAGTTCGGTTGAGTATTTTCACCTTTCCCAAACCCGCCCGCAAGTGCTTGAGACTCCGCGCCTTCAATGGCCGCTTTATCTCATTGGAAGTCTGCTTTTTTCTGCGGCGCTTTTGCTTTTGTACAAATTTTTCGCTACAGCAAAATTTTCAGGCGATTTTTGGGAATCACCATCAGTTTCTTTGGGCTTTTCTTCGGGATTGCAGGATCTATGCTTTTTTTCCTAACTTTTTTTACAAACCACGATTACACGTTTGAAAACATAAACGTACTTTTTGTAAATCCGCTTTTTTGGGTGATAATTCCACTTGGATTACGCTTTGCATTTACCGATAATGATGTAAAACGCGCAAAAGCTATCAAAATTTTACAGGTTTTTTGGGCTTATGTTTTTGTAGGGGGGTTTATTTCAATCGTAATTCGCATTTTGCCCGCTTTTTACCAGCAAAATCAGGTTACCCAAGCTCTTATCCTGCCGGTAGCTTTCACTTTGGCTTTTCTCATGTCACGTATTAGCCATGAGAAAGAAAAATCCTCATGTTAACCTTTTTTGCGTATCTTGTTGTCGCTTTGTTGGTTTGTGCAGATGTGAGGTTTTTTACAGCGTGTGTTGCTAAAGGAGAGACAACAAATGGGTGATGCAAAAAATTATATTCCAAAATGGCATTTAATATCGATTGGTCTTATTTTAGTTGCAGGAATTGTTTTTGCTATAGGTGTAGTTCAACCTTTAGCGGAATCTGAGGCTCTTCATCACGAGGTGCTCGCCGCACTTGTTGTGGAAGAAGAAGAGGTACAGATGAGCAGGGCGGAGCGGGTTGCTCGCGCGCTCGTGCAGGCATATCCGCGCCGGGTACTAAAAGCTGAATACCGCAACGGCGACTGGGCGGTGCTGCTGCGGGATACGTGGTTTTACTATGCGGAAGGAAGGCTTTTGCCTTACGAGCTGCGTTACCGTATAGACCAATACCGCCCCATTGCGTTTTACGACAATTACCCGCGTGAGCTGCCGCCGTGGACGCCTCCGACTCAAGAACAGATAAGCCGCTTTCAGGCTATGGTTGCGGATAGGACAGGAGCGCTTTCGCGCGCGCCGCATTTTTTTGACACACTTTACCGAGCCCGAAGCCACGCCGAATCCTACAGCCGGATGAAAACAATAAGGTTTTTGGGAAGAAATGTCACGGTTCATCATGCGATTTTAGAAGAAGTAGCTTTGGTTGAGTACCGAATAAGGGAAAAATCGCGAACCGATCGCAGCGTGCTTACGTGGATTTACAACATCGACAGGATTTACGGCTGGCACTGGCGCAACGTTGGCGGAACACAGACCAGGTCTTTTCATGCCTATGGTGTTGCAATTGACATTATCCCGCGCAATTTGGGCGGCAGGGCAGTGTATTGGCGCTGGACAGGGCCGAACTGGTTTAACGTCCCGCACGAGCGCCGCCACCACCCGCCTGACGGGGTAATTTTGGCATTTCAGGAGCGCGGCTTTGTCTGGGGCGGCAAGTGGCCGTTTTTTGACACGATACACTTTGAGTTCCGCCCTGAGGTGATGATTTTAAACGGCATTGAAATGTCAACGCTGCGATAGCTTTGCTTAAAATATGATACATTACAGAGTGAGGGGAAACAAATGAGCAATGGCGGTTTTTTGAAATCAAAAACGCCAGTTAAAAAAGCAAAACAAGACAGACCTTATTTGGGTAAAAAATCCGCATACAGGTACCTTTATACAAGGTTTTTATTTGTTTTACCCCTGTCATTACTTGCGGTATTCCTCCACGGTCAGCAGACCATCAGGGTTTCTGATGAGCCGGTTGTTAACAGCATGGTGCGTATTACAGGCGGAACTTTTATGATGGGAAGCCCCGCAAACGAACCTGGCAGGCTTAACAACGAAGGTCCCCAGCGCCAGGTAACGGTGAGTTCTTTTTACATAGGCAGATTTCCCGTTACTCAAAGAGAGTTTGAAGAAGTGATGGGAGTAAACCCCAGCACCTTTCGGGGGGCGAACCTGCCTGTGGAACGGGTGAGCTGGTTTGATGCTGTTGAGTTTGCAAACAGGATGAGTATCAGGGCGGGGCTTACACCCGCGTACACAATCAGGGGAAACTCAGTTACGTGGAACCGGGAAGCAAACGGATACCGCCTGCCGACTGAGGCTGAATGGGAGTTTGCCTGCCGCGCCGGAACGCAAACGCCTTTTAACGCCGGTAATTCGGCAAGCGATGTAGGCTGGCACGTCGGCAACTCAGGCGGCAGAACGCACCCGGTTGGGCAGAAGCTTCCTAACAACTGGGGGCTTTACGACATGCACGGGAACGTACTTGAGTGGTGCTGGGACTGGTACGGTGCGTTCACGACCGAGCCGCAGGTTAACCCGCAGGGGCCTTCATGGGGGGCAGGGCGTGTGTATCGGGGCGGTTCGTGGCGTTTTGAGCCCCACCAAACGCGCTCGGCTTTCCGCTTCAGGAATAACCCCGCTTTGCGCATCAATTTTGTGGGATTCCGCCTTGCGCGTAATGCCGAAGAACAGCCGCTGACAGCCGCTGTGGATGCCTATACAGCCGCCCCACAAATTCGGTAGAATATACAAAAGATGAGCTTCCTTGCAGCAGAGGTGTAAAGCCTGTGCAGGGGGCATTAACATCCGGTGCATTGACATCATTGGAAGGGCTGCAAAACGGTTGCAAGGTAAGAGATGATACACCTCAAGAAAATATATAAGACTTATGGTCAAGTTACCGCGGTCAGGCAGGTTGATCTTGCCGTTCCCCCGGGCTGCATATTCGGTATTATCGGGCGTTCAGGAGCCGGAAAATCAAGCCTTTTACGGGTAATGAGCCTTCTTGAAACGCCTGATTCAGGTGAAGTTTATTACGGTGATGAGCGGGTGGATACTCTGCAAGGGAAGCTGCTGCTTGAGCGCCGCCGAAAAATGGGAATGATATTTCAGAACTTCAACCTGCTCGGTTCCCGCAACGCTTCGGGGAACATTGCTTTTCCGCTTGAACTGTCAGGTCTTTCCGGCAAGCAAATTGACAAGCGGGTTGCTGAACTCCTTGAAATGGTTGGAATCTCTGACAAGCGAAAAGCGCGGATGCGGGAGCTTTCAGGCGGTCAAAAACAGCGGGTGGCAATAGCTCGCGCGCTTGCGGCAAACCCTGAGGTGCTTTTCTGTGACGAGGCGACAAGCTCCCTTGATCCGCAGACAACCCGCTCTATTCTTGACCTTATCCGCGACTTGCAGCAGCGTTTGAAAATTACGGTTGTGCTTATCACCCACCAGATGGAAGTGGTAAAGGCAATCTGCCAGGAAGTCGCGGTTATGGAAGAAGGGAACATCGTTGAAACAGGGAACATCACGACAGTTTTTGATTCGCCAAAAACCAAGGCAATGCGGGAGATGATCTATGTCTAGCGAGCGGATTATCGAAATACTGCACCTGTTGCCTGAACCCACGTTGCAGACGGTGTACATGACCTTGGTTTCCACCTTCTTCGCCTGCCTTATGGGTTTCCCTTTGGGCGTGTACCTGTACGTAACTTCCCCGGCTGGTCTTGCGCCAAGCGGGATGCTTTACAATGTTGTTTCCCGCGTTGTAAACCTGTTCCGCTCCATTCCGTTTATAATACTGATGGTGCTTCTTATTCCGCTTACGCGCATGATCGTGGGCACAAGCATAGGACCAACGGCAACGATAGTCCCGCTTTCCATAGCCGCCGCTCCTTTTGTCGCCCGCATAACTGAAGCGGCACTTTCGGAAGTGGATTCAGGCGTTATTACGGCGGCAAAGGCGATGGGGTCNACAAAACGCCAAATTGTCGCAAAAGTGATGATTCCTGAGGCAATGCCCGCTTTAGTCGCNGGGCTTGCATTGACTATCATCAACTTAATCGCCTATTCGGCAATGGCNGGCGCAATCGGCGGCGGCGGGCTTGGCGACCTTGCCATACGCTTTGGCTTTCACCGTTTCCAGACTGANGTAACAATCGGGGCGGTCATTGTTATTTTGATTCTNGTTGAGTCAGTGCAGGTGACCGGAACGCTTATAAGCCGTAATCTGCTTTCCAAGCGATAATACTTCAAGAGGCGGTAGCATGAACAAGACGATTTACATCGCCGATGATGAGGCAAGTATACGGCTTGCGATAAAAACGTTTTTAGAAAACTCAGGTTTCACTGTTCTTGACTTTGATTCAGGAGACGCGCTTTTGCATGAGTTTTTGGAGAACCCCTCCGACATGGTTATTCTTGATGTNATGATGCCCGGCTCAAACGGCTTTGTTGTCTGCAAAGAGCTGCGCAAAATCAGCCACATNCCGATAATCATGCTCACCGCCAGAGACAGCGATTTGGATTACGCAACCGGACTTGATTTGGGAAGTGACGACTATTTAATAAAACCGTTCAGCCCCATGGCGCTTGTTATGCGGGTAAAGGCTATTTTCCGCCGCATGGAATATGATCGCCAGATGTATATGCAGGCAAACGATGAGGAGGCTCATGAAGGTGAAAAAGACTAGAATAAGAGCCAGAATTCTAGCGTGCTTTTCTGCCATTCTTTTTTTTCCGTTTCTGCTTATNGGCATCATTTTTAACATCACCGTAACACAGTACATTCGCTTAAGCGCGGCAAACCAGTTAAACATCTCATTTGCCGCGGTCGCCGATTTTTCAGCGCAGGCGGAGTTTTTTTCACCTGAGGATGATACTGAAAACGAAGACATACACAACGGCATTCTTGAAGACATAACGCTTGCAAGTGCCTTGCGCATCACCCACGATATTTTTGCCTCCAATATATTTTTTGTCGATGAGGAGCACAATCTGCTTCTTGCCCGCAATCCGTCTGTCGGGATGATTGAAATTATCGCGGCAGTACATTCGGGGAATCTTGATTTTACCAGTTGGCANAACCAGCGGCTGCACACCGCCAACAGAATGTATTATGTTTCAACACATCAAATGCCCAATTTATTGTATCAATCTGAAACAATTTACATGGTAATTTATGTTGATGTTACAAGCCCNATGCAGTTGGCGGTGAGTTTTAACGCCATAATGATGGTTTTGGTGTGCATAATTTTTGTTTTGGCGGCGTTTGCTGTGTTTTTCCTTTCCAACTCAATTACGCGCCCAATCGAAAAGTTGGGTGCTTTTGCGCTCACCATAGGGCGGGGCGATTTTTCGCCAAACTACTTTGAGTTTAAGGACAAGGAACTTGATGAGTTAAATATGGCGCTTAACAAGTCTGTCAAGCAATTAAGCGCGTACGACAGTGAGCAGAGAGCGTTTTTTCAAAATGTTTCCCATGAGCTGCGCACTCCGCTTCAGTCGATAAAGTGCTACGCGGAAGGAATCGCGTTTAAGTTGATGGAACCGGATGATGCTTCAAAAACGATTTTGCGTGAAACGGATCGCCTTTCTGAACTTGTAACAGATTTGCTTTACGTCTCAAAAATCGATAACATCGCGACCGCGTACACATTTAAAGAGGTTAACCTTGTAAACATTTTGCGCGTCTGCGTNGAGCGCCAACAGGCGATGGCGGACAAGTCAGGCATTAAGTTTTCTTTTGACGTAAGTGAAGANGCGGTATATTGCAATTGTGAACACGACTTAGTTTCCCGCGCCATTGATAACTTAATTTCCAACGCTATTCGTTACGCATCTTCGGTTATCACTTTGTCTTGCCACAGGAAAAATGGTTTTATCGAAATGCAGGTAACTGATGACGGCGCAGGCATTGAGGAAGAGCTCCTGCCGCATATTTTTGAGCGCTTTTTCAAAGGAAAAGGCGGGAGTTTCGGCATAGGGCTTTCAATTGTAAAATCGATAATCCAGCAGCACGGATGGCAGATAAAAGCTGAAAATCTTGAGGGCGCAGGCGCGGCGTTTACAATTACGCTGCCTGCGTAAAGCGGGGTAATTATGAAATCTTGTCAATTTTCAGGTGATGAGGAAGCGCTTTTAAGAAAGGCGCTTCCGGTTTATGAATGGGCGCACAGGATTATGCTTACAAAAATGAGCATAATTCAAGATGATCTTGCCCGTTCAGCAGATTCAAACCCTATCGAAAGCATAAGCGGAAGAATTAAGTCGCAGGAAAGCATCGCCGCGAAACTGCACAAGTTAAATCAGGAAATTACCGCAGAAAGCGCGCTAAAAAACGTAAAAGACATAGCCGGCATTAGAATTATTTGCCCTTTTGCCAAGGATATTTATTTTCTTGCAGGAATTTTGCGCTCAATTCCTGATCTTACGATTTTGAGTGAAAAAGATTATGTTACAGATCCAAAACCTTCAGGTTATCGCAGTTATCACATCCTGACTGAAACGCCTGTGTTTTCTTCGACCAAAATCGAAAACGTGCCTGTGGAAATACAACTGCGCACTGAAGCAATGAACTTCTGGGCGACTTTGGAGCATAAAGCCCGTTACAAGTATCAGGAACGTATTCCCCAGCATTTGTCTGATGAGCTTGTTCTTTGCGCCAACAAAATCGCAGACCTTGACGGTCGTATGTTTTTAATTCACGAAATAATAACGCTTATAAATCAGGACGCATAGACAGATTTTGCTGATGCGGTACTTGGCATAAAATGGTATTTAGTGCCATAATACCGTACTTTATTCCAACAGGAGGGATGTGCATGAAAAGAGCATATTCTTTTATTTTGCTTGCGGCAGTTTTTGCCGCATCAACAGCGTTCATCGGATGCCAACGCGACGGTTCCGATGTTTTACGAGTGGGTGCAACACCTGTTCCCCACGCAGAACTTTTGAACCTTATTGTTGGCGACCTTGCCGAAATGGGAGTTAGGCTTCAGGTTGTTGAGTTCACAGACTTTATAACGCCCAACATTGCGCTTATGGATGGAAGTATTGACGCAAACTTCTTTCAGCATCTTCCGTTTTTGCAGGGAAATGCTGACTGGTACAACAACCTTGTAAGCGTATTCGGCGTGCATGTTGAGCCTTTCGGGCTTTATTCGCTGCGCTTTAACAGCATCGACGAACTGCCGCAGGGGGCAAGCATTGCCATCCCCAACGATCCGACCAACGGCGGCAGGGCGCTTTTGTTGCTACAGGCGAGGGGACTTATCACCTTGCGGGAAGGGGCAGGTCTTTCCGCGGTTCCCGCTGACATTGCAAGCAACCCCAGAGGTTTTGTTTTTCACCCGCTTGAGGCAGCGCACCTTCCCCGCGCGCTTGAAGATGTTGATGCCGCCACTATCAACGGCAACTTCGCTATGCAGGCGGGTTTTAACCCACAGCGTGACTCTCTCATCATCGAGGACGGGGATTCCCCGTATGTAAACGTTGTGGTTGTGCAGCGCGGCGATGAAAATGATCCGCGCATTTTGGCACTTCGCGAGGCGCTTTTAAGTCCGCGTGTACGGGAGTTTATTTACGCTCGATATGACGGCGGAGTAGTACCCGTTTTCTAAACACTTCTTTGCAATAAGGCGGACGGGAACAGCATGGAGAAATTCCGCTTATAGTTTTCCTGTCCGCCAACATTCTCTAGCAGATACCGCCGATCTTGCGGTATTTTTCACAAACCCCTTGATTTTCCTTAATTTTCCCACTATAATGGTAGGTCATGGCAAAACTGGTACAAGAGCGCCCGGTCTATGCCGGGGGCAAGAGCTTTTCCTGTACCCGCTGTTCCTCGTGTTGTCGCCATGAGAGCGGATATGTCTTTCTTTCGGAGAAGGATGCTGTGAGGCTAGGGGAAGGCTTGCGTATAAGTTTTCACCAATTGCTTTTGGATTTCTGCCGGTGGATTCCTGTGGGGGATGGAGCGTTTAAGCTGTCGCTGCAGGAAAAGGCAAATTTCGATTGCGTTTTTTGGGAAGAGCCTGGCGGTTGTTCAGTATACCAATGGCGGCCGCTTCAGTGCAGGGCGTTTCCGTTTTGGGAATCAGCTCTTAAGTCCAAAAGCGCATGGAGGGAATTTGCCAAGGAGTGCCCGGGAATTGGGCAGGGAAGACATTTTTCGCAGGAAGATATCGAAGAATGGCTTGTATTACGGAAAAATGAACCGATAATTTGCAAGAACATATAAAAAAAAGGGAGGATTTTTTAGTGTATGTCCGGTTTTGGGGAGTCCGTGGCTCTTTGGCAGCGCCCTCGTTGCCTTCCCAGATAAAGTCAAAGATCTCAGCGATAACTGAGCGGATCACGGTGAGTGATCTTGAAAGTGCTGAAAGCCGGGAACGGTTCCTCGCGGGGCTCCCGCCGTGGCTTTTTGGCACAGTTGGCGGAAACACACCGTGCTTGAGCGTTCATTTTGACCGGGAAGATGGCGGTAACAATGAAAAGGACGTACTGATTTTCGATGCCGGTACAGGCATCAGGGAGTTCGCTTCCGTTATGTCAAAGGCAAAGTACAAGCCTGAATATCACTTGTTTTTTTCGCATTTTCATTGGGATCATATCTGCGGGTTACCTTTTTTTAATCAAGCCTATGATCCTCAAGCTTCGGTGAACTTTTACTCACCGTTTGATAATCTTGAAGAGATACTTCAAGGGCAGATGGTTGCTCCATACTTCCCTGTACCAATGGGAACTATGCGGTGCCATAAAACCTTTACAAAGCTTTCGGGGGAGATTAATTTAGGTTGCGCGTCAATATCGTTTCGCAAAATGAGTCATCCGGGCGATTCGTACTCTTACAAGGTGAACGATGGAAAACATACGTTTATTTATACTACGGACACCGAACTTCAATCTGCTGATTTTGAGAAAACGAAGGAGAATACGGAGTATTTTTCCGGCGCGGATTTGATAGTTATCGATTCGCAGTACACACTGGGTGAGGCAATTGAAAAGTACAACTGGGGGCACAGCGCTTTCAGCCTTGCATTGGATTTTTCGGCAAATTGGAACATAAAACACATGGTGCTTTTTCACCATGACCCGGCTTATGATGACCATAAGCTCTTTAATATTTTGCAGTCGGCAAAGTGGTATACCGAGCGGCTGAATATCAAGGGGATAAAAATTACCCTTGCTATGGAAGACACGGAGATTGTTCTTTAGTGACAAAAACGTATGAAACCGGCAATGGCGAAGAAACCGGAGTTTTTTTACATCTTAACGAATGCGCCGCGCTTTACCCCCGCTTTAAGGCGGAGGAGCGTTTTCTTGCCGATAATGAGCGAATGCTTCTTCTGAAAATAGAAAAGACTCTTTATGAGAGCTTTTCCATAAAAGAAATGGAAGAGCTTTTGAAAAAAGGCAGCATTCATTTTAATGCTGCAAAGGAGAAAAAATTATGAATGGTAAAAGTGACAAGGCTGTACATAAAGAAACTGGTAAAACTTACAAATACGCTAAAAAATCCGGAAAAAGGCGGAAATCACGCTTTGTTTTCAAGTTTTTAAGCGGGATTATATCCATGGGAATAATTTCAGGCGCTGTTATTCTGGCAGGTGCCGCTTTTTTGAATGCTCCACCTTCCGGATCGCCTGACCTTTTTCAAGCCTCCTTATCTTTTCCCTTATCAGTAAACAGCCCGCCTGCCATGCGGCTTGACGGAAACGGGGCGCTTATCATCGAAGTGCGAAGCGGTGAAACATCCCAATCGGTGGGAAGGCGGCTTGAGAGCGCGGGCATTATACGCCATCAGTATTTTTGGAACCTGCTTGCCCGCATAAGCAACGATCACATCAGAGTAGGAACTTACCGCATTGAGCTTCCGGCAAGTCAGACAAGCATACGCGCGGTGCTTACATCCGGTGAGCAGATGATGGTGCGGGTGACAATCCCTGAAGGGCTTACCGTGCGGCGGACAGCGGAAATACTTGAAAACGCAGGTGTTACAAACGCGCATGATTTTATCGCCGCAGCATCTTCACCTGAAATCTTGGCTGCCTTTAACATCCCAGGTTATACGATGGAAGGTTATCTCTTCCCCGACACCTATCTTTTCCCGCTTTCCTACCCGGCCGAAAGGGTAGTCACAGCTATGGCGAATAATTTTTTCAACCAGCTTGCGCGCGTTGCCCCTGAAGGGCTGCAAATGTCGCCCGGGGAACTTAACGAGCGTGTTATCATGGCGTCCATAGTAGAACGGGAGTTCCGCCTGCGTGAAGAAGCCGCTCTTATGGCGGGCGTGTTTTTCCGCCGCCTGGAAATTGGCATGGCGCTCCAGTCCTGCGCNACTGTNGTTTATGTGCTNACNGAAAAGTTAGGCCGCCCGCACCCAAGCAGGCTTTTTTACCGCGATTTGGAGGTGGTAAGCCCGTTTAACACGTATATGCACCGCGGACTTCCGCCTGCTCCCATTGCATCTCCGGGTGTTACTTCGCTTTTGGCGGCATTTAACCCCATACGCACCGATTACCTGTTTTTCAGGCTTGTAGACCCTGCTGATGGGCGGCATTTTTTCTCCCGCACCCTGCTTGAACACAACAGGGCAGAGGCTTTGTTCGTAAGACAGTAATTAGGCAGGATGTAAGATGCGCAGAATCAGTGAATCCTCGATTCAGGAGGTCAAAGATNGTCTCAATGCCGTTACTGTGGTTTCTGATTATGTGAAACTGGAAAACAGGGGCGGGCGCTGGTGGGCNCGGTGCCCTTTCCACCAAGAGAAAACGGCCTCGTTCACTGTAAATGCGGAAATGAAGACGTATTATTGCTTTGGCTGCCAGAAAGGTGCTTCTGTGTTAAGTTTTGTGATGGAAATGGACAGGTTAAGTTACCCGGAAGCGATTGAAATGCTTGCGCGGAAGTCAGGCGTAACACTTGCCTATGAAAGTTCAGATGGCTTTTCTTCNTTGGAAGATGAGCGAAAGTTNAAAGCAAAGGAAGAACTTGGGGAATTGTATGAGCGCCTTTGTTTGACTTTCCGCCATTGCCTGCTTGAAACAAAGGAAGCGGCTTTTGTGCGCGAATATATTGCCTCAAGGGGAATTCAGGAAGAAATGGCGGAAAAGTTTCGCTTGGGTTATTCTCCGGCTGACCGCTATTGGCTTTTTAAGTTTTTGCAAGGGAAAGGTTATTCAAAGGAATTTTTAGATACCTGCGGGCTTTTTTCCAAAAAGTACAACGAAGTGGCGTTTTTTTCAAACAGGCTTATGTTCCCTATAACAGACCGCCACGGAAAAACAGTCGCTTTTGGCGGCCGCATACTTCCTGAAGCGGGTAACAGCACGCAGGCGGCGGACGGTTATACACCGCCCAAGTATATCAATTCACCGGAGATACCAATATACAAAAAAGGACAGACGCTTTTTGCCTTAAACCTTGCGTTGGACGAAGTAAGGCGCACAAAAACGGTTTACTTGGGCGAAGGTTATATGGACGTTATCGCTCTGCATCAAGCAGGCATAACAAACGCCGTGGCGCCGCTTGGAACGGCGTTTTCAAGTGAGCAGGCAAAAGTGCTTTCGCGTTGGGCGGAGCAGGTGATTTTCTTTTTTGACAGCGATGAGGCAGGGAAAACGGCGGCGGCAAAGGGCGTTTACATCTGCAGAAGTTTGGGGCTTTCTTCCGCTGTAGTGCAGGTTGATAAAGCCGATTTGTCCGCTGACAGCATGGAAAGCGAAAACGCTTTTATCGATGCGCCCAAAGATCCGGCTGATATTTTATTAAAGTGCGGTGTGCAGGAGTTGCAGAAAGTTGCAAAATGTTTTATAAATGACATCGATTATCTGATACAAAGAGCCAGATCTCAAAACACGGCAAAGGGAAACTCACCACTTGGTAAAGCCGGGTCGGTCGCTTCCCTTTTTCCGTACGTGGCTCTTTTGGATTCCAAGGTTGCAAGGGATTCGTGCATCGAAACTATCGCCGATGCTTTTTCCCTGTTTCCAAAAGCGGTTGATGAGGATTTCAGTAATTACCTTTCGCGCCGGAGCTCAAGCGGACATCTTGAGCCTAAGGGTAAAGCAGCTTTCAGTGAATCTTCTGCCGGCAGCGGAAGACCTGTCCGCTTAAACGATGAGCTCTCTTTGCTTATCGTAGTTGCGGTAAACCATGTAACAGCTGATGCTGCGGCAAACGGCGGGAATGATCTTTTTCAGAGGTTTAGGGCGTCAGTTGATATTGCCGATATCGAAGACCCTTATGCCAAAGAGATTTTCCTCGCTTTGGAGGAAAACGTCCGGTATGAGGAGACAGGGATAGAGGAATTTTTGTCCCGCCTTGAGTCACAGGCATTAAAGGCTTTTTTTATTGAACGGAGCGCTTCGGGGGAGTTTCAGACAAACCAGACCAGGCTTGTGACTGATGGCATAAAAAAAATTAAAAGGGGGAAATTAAAACAACGGCAACAGGAAATAATACTTAGGCTTAGAGAATTAAAAAAAGACTCAAGCGGTCCGGAAGCAAAGGAGCTTTTGGCCGAAAAAATGCGGGTGGACAGCGATCTGAACCTGCTGAAAGTTTAAGGAAGATAACCAATGACTGAACTGAAAAAACCGAAACGTAAGATCAAAGCGAGGCTTAACGCGGGAGCTCCCGCAGGCACAAGCCGTAGTCCTGTGCCTGGGNCTGGAGAGACAGAGAGCGGCATCGATCATCCGGCGGTTGTAAAGCTTATTGATTATGCAAAAGAAAAGAAAACAATATTTTTTGAGGAAATCGCCGATTACCTGCCTGAACACATCGCCAACTCTGACAAAATCGAGCAGGTGCTTGCCCTCCTTGCCGAAAACAATGTCCAGATTGTTGAGGAGGAGTTAAGCGATGATGATGAGGAAGCTGAAAAAACCAAAACGGAAACCGAGAAAAAGCGTTTTATTTACAACGAAAAGGAATCCTCTTTTGACGACCCCATCCGCCTTTATTTAAGGGAAATCGGACGTGAGCACTTATTAAACGCTGAGCTGGAAGTGAGCCTTTCCAAACAGATGGAGGAAGGGGAGAACATAATAAAAGGCGTGATAAAAAAATCGGGTATGATAATCCCTGAGTTTTATCAAATCGCCCAGAAAGCTTTTTCCAAACGGGATTTGCGGGAACTGAATTTATCTAAAAAAGAAATTACTGAACATATGACTGAAATGCGAAGGTTAAATCAATTTTACAAAGAGACGCTGCGCCTGATTTTAAATGATCTTCGCAGCTACATCGACTTAAAACGTAAGCTCATTGTCCGCGGTGTGAATATTTTTGATGATGAAGAACTGAATACCATTCGGGGAAACTTAATGAAAATAATCGCGGAGGCTGAAATCCACCCCGATGAAATTTCCGGTTTTTCTGAAAAGTTTATTCAGGCTTCCAAAAGGATTAAACGTTACAAAAAAGAACAAGAGCGGGTGGAAAAGCACCTGCAGGTGCAGTCGCTTAAAGACCTGCGAATGCTTGGCAGGGGACTGACAATCAAAGAGGAGCGGGAAAAGCTTGAGGAAGCGCTGGGTTTAAGTTCCGATGAAATTAAGGACAAAATCCGCCAGATTCAGGTGAGTGAGAAAAAACTTCGCCAGATGGAGGCGGAGTTTGAGGAAACAATCGAAAGCATCAACCTCATGGCAAAGGAGATCAACCGGGGACGTGTGATGATGAAAAACGCCAAGGACAGGCTTATAAAAGCCAACTTGCGCCTTGTCGTTTCCATCGCNAAAAAATACACCAACCGCGGGCTTCATTTTTTTGACCTTGTGCAGGAAGGAAACATAGGGCTTATAAAAGCCGTTGAAAAGTTTGAGTACAAAAAGGGCTTTAAGTTTTCAACGTATGCGACATGGTGGATTCGCCAGGCAATAACCCGCTCCATTTCTGATCAGGCGCGCACCATCCGCGTTCCTGTTCACATGATCGAGCAAATCAACAAAGTTGTCCGTGAATCACGTACGCTTGTGCAGATGCTTGGCAGAGAGCCCACTGATGATGAAATTGCCGAAAGGCTNGGCTGGACTACNCAGCGNGTGAAGTCTGTGAAAAACGTTGCGCGCGAACCTATAAGTCTGGAAACGCCGATTGGTGAGGAAGAGGANTCGCTTTTAGGCGATTTCATTGAGGATAAGGACGTGGAGAATCCGTCAAATCAGACGCAGTTTAAAATGCTGCAAGATGAAATTATCGGCATTCTCAAAACACTTCCGCCGCGCGAGCAGGATGTGCTTAAAATGCGTTTCGGGCTTGATGACGGCTACTCGCTGACTTTAGAGGAAGTTGGGCTTTATTTTAATGTTACGCGGGAACGTATCAGGCAGATAGAAGCAAAGGCGCTAAGAAGACTGCGTCATCCCAAACGGAGCCGCAAGTTAAAAGATTATCTGGATCAGTAAGGAATAGCGAGCTTAAAGGAGCCTGGATTAGCCATGTTCCTTAAGCTCTAGCAATATTTGATATTTTGTGATAGACTGGGTTAGGGGAAGTAAAGCAATGGAAGAAGTTTTTGAGAATTTAAAAATGTTGCAGGATATATTATCGGAAAAAATCGGGCTGGAACAGCGCATACAGGAAATTCCGAAACTGCTTGTCACCCAGGAAGAGCTTCTGGCGAGGATGAAAAANACCTTCATCGAAAAAAATCAGGANTATGAAAAAGCCAAAACAGCAGAAATTGAATACCGCAATTCGCTTGCAGATGCGGAAGCAAAGATAGAGAAAGCTGAAAAACACATGGAGTTAATCAGCACCCAACGCGAGTACGAGGCGCTTGATAAGGAGCGGGAGGATGCCGGGGATAAGGCAAAGGATTTTCGCGCCAAGCTTCTTCGCGAAGAGCGAGCTCTTCTGGAATTGGANGAGCAGATAAAGCAAAACCAGGCGCTCATAGAGCAGCAGGAAAAAGAGCTTGATGAGCGGAGAAGGGGCATCGANGAAGAAGTCGCCGCCAAACGCGCGCAAATTGGGGAGCTTTCTCAGCGGGAAAAAGAACTTGCCCCNGACTTGGAGCCNGAGGTGCTTTTTAAGTTTGAGCGCATTATCAGAAATAAAATGGGGCGCGGTATTGTCGCCATTAAAGGCGGGGTCTGCATGGGCTGCCACATGATTCTTCCTGCCCAGTTTGCAAACACGGTGCGGCAGGGATCGGAAATCGTTTTTTGCCCCTACTGTTCCCGCATACTTTTTTATGANGAATCTGAACATGGGGAAGAGGACTTNTTCCACGAAGAAGATTCAGGGAGCCTTTCTGACCTTGACGACATGGATGAAGATTTCGATGACGAAGAGGATGAAGAGGAGGACGAAAAGGCAAATATAGACTTTGAAGAGTGATTAATTATAACGATGAACCGGCTGTCGCCTGACGATGGTTTTTAAAAGCGCAGGAATTTCCTGCCGCTGTAAAAAACCAGCCGCCAGGAGGAAAGTCCGGGCTCCGCAGGACATGATGCCGGGTAACGCCCGGGGGTAAGGTTCACAAAAGGNCTTATCACAGATAGCGCAACAGAAAGNAAACCGCCATGTGCGTATTTTCGCAAAGATTTGCGAAANTACGCAGGTAAGGGTGAAAGGGCGGGGTAAGAGCCCACCTCGGCGGCGGTAACGCAGCCGGACGGCAAACCTCATCAGGAGCAAAGTCAAGCAGCGGCAGGGCTGTCCGTCTTATGCCGCGGGTAGACTGCACGAAGGCCGCCTGAAAAGCCGGCTTGAGATAGATGGCAGCGAAGAAGGCTTCCAGCCTTTGGATACAGAACCCGGCTTATGGTTCATCGTTTTTTTGTAGTTCAAATTTTGCTTCCGTTATAGTATAATTTATGCATGAGAGTAATAGGAACAAGGGTGCTCGGTCTGCGTACGCCGATCATCAGAGAGTCAGATGATCTTGTAGCTATCGTGTGCCAGTCGCTTAAAGATGCGATTGAGTATGAAAAAATCAGTATCAATGATGGTGACATTTTTGGTATCACTGAAGCGGTGGTGGCGCGTTCGCAGGGGAATTACGTTTCTGTTGACAACATCGCAGCCGATGTGAGGGCAAAAACTTCAGGCGGTCATATAGGGGTTGTTTTTCCCATCATAAGCCGCAACCGTTTTGCCATGCTCCTTAAAGGCATTGCCAGAGGTGCGGAAAAAGTAACAGTTCAGTTAAGTTACCCGTCAGACGAAGTTGGGAACCAGCTTATCTCCTGGGAAGATGTTGAAGACAAAAACTTAAACCCCTATTTGGACTGCCTTGATGAGGCTGAATATCGCCGCCTTTTTGGGGAGGAGATAAAACACGAGTTCACAGGGATTGATTATGTTTCCTATTACAGGTCACTTAGCAATAACATCGAAATCATTCTCTGCTCCGATCCCAAGCGCATTGTACAGTATACTGACCAGGTTATTGTTGCTGATATTCATACAAGGGCGAGGACAAAACGGGCTGTAACCGCAGCCGGCGCAAAAAAAGTTCTGGCTTTGGATGAGATTATGTCGTCTCCTATAGACGGNTCAGGNTNCAATGATCTGTACGGGTTGCTTGGTTCCAACAAAGCNTCNGAAGAACGGGTAAAGCTTTTCCCGCGAGATTGTGAAGCCTTTGTCCAAAAAATGCAGAAAGCGCTGCGGGATTTAACNGGCAAAGAAATCGAAGTTTTGGTTTACGGGGACGGCGGTTTTAAGGATCCGGTNGGCGGCATCTGGGAATTGGCTGANCCTGTGATTACTCCGGCGTTTACATCAGGCTTAAGGGGAACGCCCAATGAGCTGAANCTTAAGTANCTTGCGGATAACGATTTTGCNGGNCTTTCAAGAGAACAGGCGCGCATTGAAATCGAAAAAGCGATACGTGCAAAAGCCGGATATGACCAGAAAGGCAACATGGAATCTGAAGGGACTACNCCACGCCATATTACTGACCTTTTGGGAAGTCTCTGCGATCTTGTAAGCGGTTCAGGTGACAAAGGAACTCCGGTTGTCTTAATTCAAGGATATTTTGATAATTATTCGAGTTAGTAAAGTAAGGGGATTTTTCAAAACTCAACCTTGAGTTTTGAAAAATCCCCATGTTACCTACCGCTACTTCACAGCCTCAAACGCGCGTTTTAAGTCGTTTAAGATGTCGTCAATGTGTTCTGTTCCTACAGAAAGCCTGATAGTGTTCGCTTTTATTCCTGATTCCGCAAGCTCACTTTCGCTCATCTGCGAGTGAGTGGTAGAAGCCGGATGAATCACAAGCGATTTAACGTCTGCGACATTTGCAAGGAGTGAGAAAAGTTCTAAACTTTCGGTAAACTTCTTTGCCTTTTCCCCGTCGCCGTCCAGTTCAAATGTGAAAATGGAGCCCGCGCCATTGGGAAAGTACTTTATGTAAAGGTCGTTATTCTTGTCCTCATTTAATGAAGGATGGTTTACCTTTTTCACTTGCGGATGCGATTTGAGGAAGTTCACCACATTTAAGGCGTTTTCAACGTGGCGCTCTACCCGAAGCGAGAGTGTTTCAAGACCTTGAAGGATAAGGAAGGCGTTAAACGGCGACACACAAGCGCCTGAATCCCTTAAAAGTGTGCAGCGCGCTTTAATAATGTAGGCTGCGCATTGCCGGCGACTTGGGAAAAAATCGCACCATGATAACTTGGGTTAGGCTGCGAAAGCCCCGGAAACTTGTCGTTTGCCGCCCAGTCGAATTTCCCGCCGTCAACGATAATACCTGCAATGCTTGTTCCGTGCCCTCCCATGAACTTTGTCGCCGAATGAATTACAATGTCTGCCCCATGTTCTATCGGGCGTAAAAGATACGGCGTTGCAAATGTGTTATCAACAATTAAAGGTATTCCGTTCTTGTGGGCAATATCCGCCACTGCTTTTATGTCAACAATGCTGCAATTNGGATTGCCCAGGGTTTCAAAAAAGATGGCCTTTGTGTTTGGTTTAATTGCTTTTTCAAAATTGGCACTTTCGCTTCCNTCTACAAAAGTCGTTTCAATGCCTGAGTCTTTGAGGGTGTTCGCGAATAAATTGTATGTNCCGCCGTAAATTTGGGTATCAGCGACAATGTGATCTCCGGATCGCGCGATGTTTTGTATCGCNTANGTTGTGGCGGCAGAACCTGAAGCTGTAGCCAGGGCAGCAATACCGCCTTCCATAGCGGCGACCCGTTTTTCAAAAACGTCTTGTGTAGGATTCATAATCCTTGTGTAAATATTTCCCATCTCAGCAAGGGCAAAGCGATCCGCTGCCGACTTTGATGAAGGAAATACATACGATGTGGTTTGATAAATTGGGACAGCTCGCGCGTCAGTCGCTGAATCAGGCTTTTCTTGCCCCGCGTGAACTTGGACCGTCTCAAACTTGTACGTGTTGCTCATAAAATGCTCCTAAAAAATAAAGTATCTGCTACAGAGTCCCAAGATCGTATGGAGTTTCTTGGTACACATAGTTAAGCCAGTTGGAAAAAAACAGGTGGGCGTGCGCCCGCCAGCGGACAATTGGGGCTTTTCCCACATCATCATCTGGATAGTAGTTTTTTGGAACGGTGATGGGAAGCCCCTTCGCTACATCCCGGCGGTATTCCTTGTCCAGTGTTAAAGGATCATACTCAAGATGCCCGGTAACATAAACCTCCCGCCCATCCCTGGCGGTCACAATAAAAACGCCCGCTTCCTCCGTTTCTGATTGTATGGTTAATGCCTTTTGGGCGGCTATTGCGCCCCGGTCACATTCGGTATGGCGTGATTGCGGGGCAAGAAACTCATCATCAAAGCCGCGAAAAAGCGGAGAATAACGTTCGTTCACCTCGTGGGGAAAAATACCGAACAGCTTCGCCGGAAGCGGCTTTTTCGGTATGCCGTAACGGTGGAAAAGAGCGGCTTGAGCGCCCCAGCAAATGTGCATCGTTGAAAAAACGTGGTTATCTGTGTAATCGATGACAGCGGTAAGCTCCTCCCAATAGTCAACCTCATTAAACTGCATGGTTTCCACAGGAGCACCGGTAATTACAAAACCATCGTAGCGTTTACCTTCATCCATAATTTCTGTGGCGCAGGAATAAAACTTCTCCAAATGACCTGGAGGGGCATTTTTGGATTTGTGGCTTTGCATTCGCAAAAAGCTGATATCAACTTGAAGCGGGGTATTCCCCAGAAGGCGCAAAAGCTGCATCTCGGTATCAAGCGTTGTTGGCATGAGGTTAACGATAGCAACCCTTAAAGGGCGAATATCCTGACGCTCGGCGCGTTCCTCAGTCATTACAAAAACCCGCTCATGAGTCAGAGCATCGTAGGCAGGCAAATTCTTGGGTATCTTGATAGGCATACGCAACACCGTATACAAAAACAAAAAAAAATGCAAGCACAATAATGACCAAAATGCTCATAGGAAACAGGCGCGTAATGTGGTATCATGTACGCACAGGAAAATAACAGTGAATGACAACCTGCTTGAAGAAGGGTTAAAAATGATCGCGCCGGGGGAAGCGGATCTTAAGCGTATAGGCAAACTGCTTACCGCCTACGTTAACGAAATTGAGCTTTTTAACAAAGCGTACGGTCTTGTTAAAGTGCAAGATCGCCGCGAGTTGATTGTAAAGCACATCTTTGATTCTCTGGCTCCTTTGCACATAATTCGCCGCTTGCTTGATGAAATGATTACAAGCGGCGGTAAGGCTGGCACTTTGAGCAACACTTTGCATGTTGCCGATGTTGGCTCAGGCGCCGGGCTTCCGGGCATACCTTTAGCGGCTAACATGGAAGACGTGCGTTTTACGCTTATTGAGCGCATGGGAAGGCGCGCGGGGTTTCTGCGCAATACTTTGGCTGTGATGGGGCTTACCAACGCGGATATTGAGGAAGCTGACATGGAGGAGACAAAACTTCGAGGTTGTTTTGACCTTATTGTGTTCCGCGCGTTTAGACCTCTTGAGCCTGACATTTTCAAAGGGCTTTTGCGGCTTTTGGCAAGCGGCGGAATCCTTGCCGCCTACAAAGGCCGCCGGGAAACGGTTGAAGAAGAGATGCGGCTGTTATTGGACAGTCTCCGGAAGGACAAAACCGCTTCCATCGCTGGCTGGGAGATCTTACCCGTAAAAGTGCCTTTTTTGGAAGAAAAGCGGCATTTGCTCGTAATACGCCCGGCAAATTAGCTTACCGGACACATTACCGCTATCTTCCGTGGCAGTGCTTGAACTTCTTCCCCGACCCGCAATGGCATGGATCGTTACGCCCCACCTTGGGCTGGTTGCGCACCACCGTCACCGAGCCTCCCTGCATACGTCCTCCGGCAGACCGTTGCTGTCCTGACGCTTCACCGCCAGCANGCGGAGCCAAAGCCGCCGCGCCGAAAGAACCCATGCTTGAGTGAGTGGCGCTTTGAGCTGTTGGGGCTGAGTGGGGACGGGTCATGTCCCGGTTTTCTGTTTGTATGCGCACCAAATGCAGGCGCGAGGCAATCACCTGGCGTATGTCGTCGATCATTGTGTCGAAAATCTGGAAGCCCTCAAGTTTGTACTCGGTGAGGGGGTTTTTCTGGGCGTAACTGCGCAGGTAAACAGCCTCGCGGAGAGCCTCCATGTTTTCAAGGTGATCAAGCCATTTTTTATCCACCATCGCAAGGTACTGATCGCGGATAAACAGGTTAAGGTACTCACCAATTATGGCTTCCTTCTCATCGATGTCCTGGCGCAGTTCGGCGCACACGCGCTTTTCAAGCAATTCCATGTTGGCGATTTCACTCTGCTCCGTTTTCAAAACATAGCCAAACTTGGTTTTAAGCGTTTCAGTCAGGTCTTTCAAAGCCAGAGACGGGTCTTTTTTCTGGCTCTCCTGAAAGTTCTCCAAAAACATCGCCATCATGTCATTTGTGGCGTTGTTTACCCGCTCTTTTAAGTTGCTGTCTTTGAGAATTGCATCACGCTGTTCGTAAATGTACTTGCGCTGCTGGTTCAATACATCGTCATACTCAAGAAGGTGCTTGCGGATTTCAAAGTTCCGCTCCTCAACTTTGCGCTGCGCCTTTGCGATGCTCTTGTTAAGCCACGGGTGGTAAATCGGCTCGCCCTCTTTCATTCCCACCCTTGTCATAAGGCTTTTGATATTTTCGCCGCCGAAAAGGCGCATGAGGTCATCCTCAAGTGAGATAAAAAACCTCGACCGGCCCGGATCCCCCTGCCGTCCCGAACGACCGCGCAGCTGGTTGTCGATGCGCCGGCTTTCGTGGCGCTCGGTTCCTATAACGTAAAGACCTCCGAGGGCTTTAACTTCCTCGTAGTCCTTCCGCCACTTATCGTACTCTTCCTTGTAAATTGATGCGTATTTTGCCTGCGCCTCCGGTGTTTGCCCTTCGGAGGCTTCCGTGCCGGCGCGCTTTCGGGCGCGATGCTCTGGGTTGCCGCCGAGCTTAATGTCCGTTCCGCGCCCCGCCATGTTGGTTGCTATCGTCACCGCCCCTTTCGCGCCGGCTTCGGCGATGATGGAGGCCTCGCGCGCGTGGTTTTTCGCGTTAAGCACTTCATGGCGGATTCCCCGCCGGGTAAGGAAGGTGTCAATTTTTTCAGACTTTTCGATGGAGGCGGTTCCAACGAGAATAGGCTGACCGCGCGCGTGGGCTTCAGAGATTTCATCACACAGCGCGGTAAACTTTTCCTTCTCGTTAAGGTATATAATGTCGTCCTCATCTTCCCGCGCCACAGGAAGGTTAGTAGGAATGACAACGACTTCCAGCTTGTAAATCTTGCCAAACTCCGCCGCTTCAGTGTCCGCGGTTCCCGTGCCTCCGGCGATTTTTGAGTACAGGCGGAAGTAGTTCTGGAACGTGATTGTCGCAAGCGTNCGGTTGCGCTGCGCTATTTTGATGCGCTCTTTTGCCTCAATCGCCTGATGCAGTCCGTCCGAATACCGCCGTCCTGTGAGTATGCGCCCGGTAAACTCATCCACTATCTGCACAAGCCCCTCTTGCACAACGTAATCAACATCCCGGTGGAAAAGCTTGTGCGCGCGCAGCGCCTGCGTAAAGTAATGTATATATTCGAAGTTCTCCTCATCAACGATTGAGCCTTTTATAAGCCCGCGCTTGGTAAGAAGTTCCTCAATTTTTGCCTGACCGGAGTTGGAAAACGAAACGTTTTTGTTTTTTTCATTAAGCTTATA